>Ga0351888_1025_pt1 | contig 70226 bp, 65 predicted proteins | sample TotcelFGM3001M13_FD_206770 | JGI IMG/M metagenome (GOLD analysis project Ga0351888, IMG submission 206770) | Enriched cells from coal bed in the Powder River Basin, Montana, United States - Total cells FGM rep3 HSBNCT.FGM.300.1.M13 ... | reverse complement strand
TTGAAGTCTGGAGAAGTTAAAGCAGGGGAGTTTTATCCGAGGGAAAGCCTAAAGTCTGTAGCTTCGGGGCGTATTCCAGTAATTTTTCAGGTTCAATAGTTATTGGGTAACCAGGTGGAGGCGTCGACGATCTTGTGATGACTGTCTTGATAGCGGCGGGGCACAGAGCCGGAGAGCGTCACCGGCCCAAAATCAGCCACGTCGGCGGCGGGAATCTGCCGGCGGGCCATGGTCGGAGGGGACCAGTCGGCAATCCCTTTGCCATTGCTCAACTGGACCAGCAAGGCGTATGGGTTCACGAGTCTATCTCTATCGAATCTGTCGTCGGCATAAACCTGCAAGTGCAGGTGGGCCGCATCCCGCTTGATGCCGGTGTGGCCTACATAGGCGATTAATTCCCCTTTGCAAACGGTCTTACCCTCTACGATGCCCTGGGCGTATCCCTGCAAGTGCATATAGCCGTACCCTTTGCCGTCTTGACCGCGCAGGAACAGGCTAATGCCGGCGCTATCCCAAGTCGCCAATGTATGGATTACCCCTGAGGTTATGGCATAAACCGGGGTCCCGTCAGCGGCGACAATATCCACGGCATGATGAAACCTGCCCCCGCTGCGCCAATCACCCCAGGTGTCCCGGAAGGAATAGGGTGGGGCCACCGGGAAGCAATAGTTCAGCGGGTTCGAATCAGCTAAGAAATCTAGCCCGGGTGGGACTGCCTGGGCATAGGTAAGGAAATTCTTACACACATCCCGGACCATGGCCTGAATATTCCGGATCGGGGGGAGATTCTGCTGATCTGGTAGCCCGGACCCGGGATGAGACGCGGCTAATGCCAGGGGAGAACGGCAACCGGTTTTGGCCCACAACCAACCCAGGTATCGGGGGGCCGTCCACATATTTTCTTGAGGATCAGAGGCATTGCTGACCGGCGGATCAGGAGCCTTTGTCAGCCTTAATTGGCTCAGACCGGGGACGCCTTTGGCAGAGGCGTCGTTAAGATCGCGCCTGGAGTCCAGCCGGCTTACTGCTGCGATTAACCGGGGCCACAAATTAGGGGATTGCCCTGTCTTGGAGATGGTGGTATTGGCCCCTGAGGGGGTAGGTCTGGCCTGGGGAGAATAGGGAAGCCACTCCAGTGAGGGGGTGTGCCTGACAGCCTGGTTGGATCGGGATTGTTCCCGGCTGGTGATGTAGTAGACGTTCCCCTTTTTGACGATATGAAGGCTCGATTTAGCCGGGGCCGGAGTATGACCCAGCAGCAGAATCCCGGCGATTATGAGCCAGGCTCCTCTGGGCAATAATGACACTCTCGGGTGATGAGATTTCTGCAAAAGAAAGTATTCCTCGACGATGAGCGGAAAACTGCGCGGGTAGTGTCCTCGTTACCTATAACAAATATTTTCCGTCGGGTCAAGGTGAAACGGGCTGGGGGCGTGGAACAAGGTAAAAAGAGCCGCGGCCGGCCGGCTGAAGGCGCATCAACCTGCTGGGCCGGCAGGTCCTGACTCTCCTTCGATGCCCATACCTTTTTAGCGGCACAGTTGAGTCATATCCCGGCGCCTGAAGGCCGGTTATCTTCTCCGGCTTGATTTGCTTTCAGGTTACAGGCGGCCAATCTAAAACGGAGCAGCCCCAAGGCCGACGCTTCCGGGAATAAAATTTCTAACATCAAACAAGAATCTTCTTAAACCGCTCTCATGGACGAAGATAATATCGTTTGGTTTGAGCACGGGGTCGGATTCCTGTCCCTCAGTGATGTTTTTTAAATTTACCGGCAAAGTCAGCCGCTCCCCGTTCTCGCCAAACCGCAGGATGGTGATGCGGTTTGACGACAGGATGATATCTTGACCCTCGGTCATGGCCACAGCTTGGGTAACCGTTAAATTGTCTCGGACGGGAACCTGCCCGGGTTTCTTCACCGCGCCCAGGACAAAGGCCATTTGGGCGGGAGGAACATAAATGACATCCCCATTCTTAATCGGGATATTCAGTTCCATGGCGTTACCGGATAAGAGGCGGCGCAGATCGATCACCATGTTGGTCGGCACCTGGGGCGTCTCTTTGGCGCCTTTGGCTGTTTTCATCAGTGCCGGGGCATTCTGGGCCCGGGCAATATAAACCAGGTCTCCGGCTTTCATCTCCGGCCTATCAATGATGCCCCCGGCCTTACCGAGCATCTCCAGCAACGTGCGCGGGCCGATAACTTCATAGGAACCCGGGGTGGCCACCGCCCCGGTCACCATCACCCGCTGGTGACGGTATTCCTTGACCGAGACCGTGATTTGGGGCTCTTTGATAAATCTGCCGGTCTTATAGGCCTGAACCAGGACCGTTTCAATTTCCTGGGGGGATCGTCCGCCCACTGAAATGGCCCCGATCAGGGGCAGGCTGACTTCCCCGCTGCCGTTAACCCTGGCTTCCCGGTAGAGATCTTCTTGACCGAAAAAGGTCACTTCCAGCAGGTCTTCGGGACCCACCTTATAATCCCGATAACTATCCAAAGTCGACTTATTCGCCTGGGCCTGAGCCATAAGCTGCGCCTTGGGGTCGGGCTTTACAGTCTGCATTTGTTGCAGGGCGGCAAGTTGATTCGGCGAGCCGGAGTTGGAAGAACCGCCACAACCCAGCAAAAAAGCCGGGACCGTGACCGACAGGAGGATAAGCGCGAATGATTGGCGGATAGACATAGACAATCCTCAAGACAATCAGTTTAGACTGCTGCGATAATTTTATGAGGCCATGCGCCAGTTGCAGGTAAATATATAAAATATATCAAACTATATTCATTAATCCGCCTTCACGCAACCCCTGCCGGCTTTCAAGGATAAATCTTGCATTGAGGTAATGTACGGAAGGGGCAGCGAAAAGCGAGGCGACCGGCCGAAGGTCATGGCATCCGGGTGTATTGACGTAGATCAGCCAAATCCGCAGGAGGTGGGTTGCTGCGGCCAATCTGCCGAACTTGACCGGTACAACGCAAAAAAAAGGGTAGGGTGGGTATCGCCCACTCCTACCCCTGGCTGGATAATTAGCGTGGCCGTTGGCAATCCGCTGCAAACCGCGGACTGAGATCCGGCCGCAGGCCTTGTTCATCGCCAACCGTTTATTTCACGGTTACGTATTTGCCGCCTTTGATTTCCACGATATACACCCCTGCATTGCCGGCGCGCACCACATCATGCTCTTTGTTAAAAGAAAGCTTGCCGGTGACGCCGTCGAAGTCTTTCACAGTATCCAGGAATTTCTTGATGCCTTCCGCAGTGGGGCCGTTTTGCTTCATACCTTCCAGGATCATGGAGGCGGCGTCATAGGACAAGGCCGCGAACATGATGTTATAGGGGTCTTTGTTCTTCTTTACCAACTCCTCGTAATTCTTCTTGAAGGCCTTATTCTTGGGAGTGTCGTAATCTTCGTCATATTCAACCCCAATAACGTGACCTTCGCCACCCGGACCGGCGAGTTGGATATAGACCGGGTCCATGTCGCCGTACACCCCCAAAATTTTCTGCTTCATGCCCAACTGCCGGGCCTGGGCCGCGGCCGGGGCGGTTTCCGGGGTGTAGCCGGGGATAAACAGAAAATCGGGGTTGGTCCCCTTAATTTTGGTGAGCTGGGCCTTGAAATCACGGGAGCCCCGCATGAAGGATTCGGTGGCTACCACCTTGATATTATTTTTTTCAAAGAATTTGGTGAAGAGGTCGGCGCAGCCTTTGCCATAGGGCTCATTGGAGAACAGGATGGCCACGGTCTTGGGCTTCCAGTTTTTGACTACGTAGTCGGTTAACACCTGGGCCTGGGTGTCGATGCGGGAGCAGCCCCGGTAAATGTAATCGCCATAGCCGCTCAACTTGGGAGTGGTGGCGGTGGGAGTGATCATTATTACCTTGGCATCATTGGCGATCTTGCCCGAGGCCATGGCGTCCCCGGAAGTCATGGGACCGACCATGCCCACCACCTTGTCCACGTTGATGAGTTTCTGGACTGCGTTAACCGCCGAGGCGGGGGAGTCCTTCTCGTCTTCCACTATTAGTTGCACCGGTTGGCCATTGATGCCGCCGGCTTTATTCACCTCAGCCACCGCCATCTCCACGCCCCGGCTGCAGGGAATACCATGTTCAGCGCCGATGGACAGCCGCATAACCGAACCGATCTTGATGGGGTCGGCTCCGTAGGCCAGACCGGCGGTTAATAGCGACAGAGCCATACCTAATACCAAAATCTTGCGAACCATCGTCATTTCTCATCCTCCTTAGCGTTATTTTTTCCTTATAGGCTATTTCCGGCCGAAAGAAAATTAAAAATGTGTAAAATTTCAACCCGTGGACGCTATAACCCATGATCCTGCATAATTAATCGGTGTGTAGGGGCCGGTTTTAAACCGGCCCCTGCAAGAACCGTTGCAGCCGTAAGGTTCTCTTGCCGCCTTAACTAATCTTGCCCTTGGCGCCCAACTCCTTCAAGGTGATGCGGGCGTTGATGCCCAGATTTTCCTGGAGATGACGCCGGGCCTGGCGGCACAGGCATTCCAAGGCCTTGATTTCATCGGAGAAAAACCCCTCCTCCACCGTCAGTTCGATGTCCAGGATTTCCAGGCCCTCCTCCGAGACCACCCGATGACTGAATTTGGGCGGGTGTCCGCCTAAAGCCTCCCGGATCAAAGCCCCCACCTGGTCCGGGTGGACCTTGATGCCTCCCACGGAGAAGATGGGGTCCGTGCGCCCGGTGATTTCCCCCAGGCGCGCCAGGGTGCGGCCGCAGGGGCAGGGTTCGTTAATCAAGGAGGTCCGGTCGCCGCTCCGAAAACGCACCAACGGGAAGGCCACGGTGCTCAAGGTGGTAATCACCAGTTCCCCGGGGGCGCCGGGGGGCGCCGGGTTCCCGGTTTCAGGGTCGATGATCTCCGGATAGAAATGGTCTTCGGAAAAATGCAGCCCCCCGTCGGCGCCGCAGCTGAAGGCCAGTCCCGGTCCCATGACCTCGGTGATGCCGTAGGCCGTGGCGAGCCTGACCTGGAAGCCCGCCTCGATCTCCCGGCGCACCGCCCCGGGCAGCGGCGAGGCCACCAGCAGGGCTTGCTTGAGGCTCAGTTCCGCCGCCGACAGGTTCATGCGGGTCATCACCGTCAGGAGATGCCGGGCCAGGGGCGGCGTGGTGACCAGGACTGAGGTCTTGTAATCCCGCATCACCATGAGTTCTTTGGCGAAATTCAGGGTGGCCGGCGGGATCACCGAGGCCCCCAAATATTCGGCCCCGGCCTGGAGGTCCCGGCGCCAGTTGGCCAGCCCCGGCGGCAGGATAATCTGCAAGATGTCTTCCCGGGTCACGCCCGCGGCGACGTACAAGCGGGCCAGGAGCTCCAGCCAGAGTTTCAAGTCCGGGGCGGCATAGCCCACCACCAGGGGCCGCTCCGTGGTGCCGGGGGAAGATAGGATGCGGACGATATCCCGGAGCGGCACCGCGAACAGACCGTACGGGTAGTTTTCCGACAGGTCGTCCCGGGTGGTGCAGGGCAGCCGGGCCAGATCGTTGAGGCTGCGGATGTCATCCAGGTTCAGCCCCAGCTGGTCGAACCGGCGGCGGTAGAACTTCACCTGACGGTAAGCCCGGGTGAGGGTGCTCTGGAGGCGCTCCAACTGCAGCAGTTCCAGTTCCCCCCTGTCCATGGCCTCAATTTCCGGTTGGCGCATGCGCTCCTCCAGTAGCCAGTAGCCAGTTGCCAGTAGTCAGTAGTCAGTAGCCAGTTGGCTCGGCAATTGTTACCTCTTCGTCGAAGCTATGAGGCCATTTAAGGTCCTTCCTACTTCGTTTGCCATTTCCAACAGTCTATCAGCCTCAATTTCGCTAATAAAATCGAGGTTTCTGGCTATTAAAACCTGGGTTTCCAACTCTGATAATGATCCTCTGGCATTTCCTATAAATAATCGAAATTCCCCTTCGATAGTCGCCCTTGTCCTTCTGCAATATTACTTGGAATTGAAACTGCTGCCCTCCGAAGTTGGCTCGTGAGTCCAAAAAGCTCATCCTTAGGTAACTTCATAGTTATGCGGTAAATCTCTGTGACCAATGTCATTGCTTTCTGCCAAACAATCAAGTCTGTATAATTTTTGGTCATGTTTCCTCAACCTATAGCAACCCAAAACTGACTACTGGCTACTGACTACTGATTACTGGCAACTCACCTTCCCTCAGTGAAATCCTTGTAATCCCGGCCCAGGTAGGCCCGGGTTACCTGGCGGTCCTGGAGCAGGTCTTCCGCCTTCCCGCTCAAGATGATGCGGCCGGTTTCCAGGACGTAGGCCCGGTCGGCCACCTTGAGCGCCGCCCGGGCGTTCTGCTCCACCAGAAGAATGGTCACCCCCTCATGGCGCAGCTGGCTCAGCCGGGCCAGGATGTCCTCCACCACGATGGGGGCCAGGCCCAGGGACGGCTCATCCAGCAGCAGCAACCGGGGCCGGGCCATGAGGGCCCGGCCGATGGCCAGCATCTGCTGCTCGCCGCCGCTCATGGTGCCGGCCTGCTGGGCCAGGCGGTCTTTGAGCCGGGGAAAGAGCTGAAAGACTCGCTCCAAATCAGCATTGATGGCGGCCTTGGACTCTTTGCGGTAGCGGCGGTAGGCCCCCAACTCCAGGTTCTCGGCCACGGTCATGGGCGCAAAGAGCTGGCGGCCTTCGGGCACCTGGGACAGCCCCAAGCCCACGATTACCTCCGGGGCCAGGCCCTTAATAGATTGCCCGGCGAAGTCCAGGTCGCCGTCTTTCCGCACCAGCCCGCAGATGGCGTTAAGCAACGTGGTCTTCCCGGCGCCATTGGCCCCGATAAGCGTGACAATCTCGCCCTCCCGGACGCGCATGGTGACGCCGCTGAGGGCGCGGACAGAGCCGTAATAGGCGGAGAGATTGCGGATTTTTAACATGCCGGCAGTTAGCTGTTTTTAGAGAAAAACCTTGTAATTGGTTTTTAAGACCTGGGCCAGACGTTTGGCCATATTTTTGCCGATGGGACGCTTGCCGTTCTCCATTTCGGAAAGGTTGGTGCGCCTGACACCCAAAAGGCCGGCAAGCTGCTCCTGGGTCAACCCCTCCCGCTGGCGCAGGCCGCGAATAGCGCTGCCAGGGTGCAGGTCAGGAAAGACCTCCTCAAGGGGGAGGGTTTCGTCCTCAGCATCCAAGATGGCGGACACTGCTTCCTGAATTTTGCTGATTTTCCCGTCCGGGAGCCGATAGCGCCGGCAAATTTCAGCAAAGTCTTTGGTAATCTGCTCCTTCGTGGGTTCCAACATAGGTAATCTCCAGGCAGTGCGCCCCGGTTATTTTCCAAACGGCTACATACGTGGGTCGCCCTGTCTTAATATGACAATGATAACAGTACTCCATGCCCTGAATTTTGCCGTAATGAGGCCAGCGCCGTTGCACCGGGCCGGTGGCCCGCAGTTCCAAAGCCAGGGCCTTGAAGCGCTCCTGAATCTGCGGAGGCAGTTTCTGGCAATTTTTGACTGCTTTCTTATTAAGGCGTACTTGCCATTTCATAATTAATGTACCATATTTTGAGACCTATGAAAGCATAAAACAGAAGGAGCGCACTTCTGGTCACTGCCTACTCCGGCAGTCTGGTTTTAGTAAAGCAGGCTTTCCAGCCGGTTCTGCACAGGCTGGAAGCCTGTGCCACCAGGGCTTTTTCTCACCCAGAACCTAAAACCCGCTTCTTTAACCCTGCCAGTCGGTGCCCAAATACGCGGCAATCACCTCCGGGTTCTTCTGAACGAAGAATCGGCGATGAATTTTTCTGTAGCCGCAGGATTTAGTCTGCGCTATCAGCATTTTTTTGTTTTCGCTGATTGTATTTTGCCACTTCTTTTAGAATTTGATCAGAATTTAGTTTTATAAATATTTCTAATCGTTTCATATATCGTTTTTTTAATTCAGAGCGATATTTTAAAAGGCAAATGAATAAGAATGCCCAGATTGCCCACAAGAGGTTTTTATATTCATGGAAGAAACTATTTAGATTTACATAGAAATAGATAATAAAACCTATAATAAGCGCTATAATGGAGCTGCCTAATGAATGAATTAGTAAAAAGTTATTTCTTAACCATTCCGCAAACTGTTTGTAATTGTCTTGTGTATCTATGTAATGCCAGATAACATTTGAATAATAGTATATATTGTCATTATCAGTCAGTATACCACTATTTAACCATTCACATTCTTTTGATTGCATTCTATCTCTTTCTTTGAACCAAAAATGCCAAACCACGACATATATCCAGTATAGAGGAACACCTAAAATAATTGCTAACATGCCAAGAAAAAGAATAAAAGAATTTGCATCTTTAATATTATTAATATGAAACCCAAATAATTCTAAAATAATTAGACAATCTGAAGCGACAAGTATTGCTCCAGGAAGAATGAACCTGTAAAATTTTTGCAGATCAAGGCTCATTATTTTATTTTCCTTTCTAGAAAAATTTACTTATCGAGAAGCCTGTGCCACCAGGGCTTTTTCTTCCCAGAACCTAAAACCCAGAACCCAAAACCCGCTTCTTCAGCCTTGCCAGTCCGTCCCCAAATAAGCCGCAATCACCTCCGGGTTCTTTTGAATGGCCCTCGGCGGGCCGTCGGCGATGAGCTTGCCGTAGTTCAGCACCGCGATTTCGTCGGCCACCTCCATGGTGAGGCCCATGTCGTGCTCCACCAGGAGGGTGGTAATGCCCTGGCGACGCAATTCCAGGATCAGGTCCTGGAGCCGATCGGTTTCCACTGCGTCCAGCCCCGAGGCCGGCTCGTCCAGGAGGAGCAGCGTTGGGGCCGAGGCCAGGGCCCGGGCGATTTCCAGCATCCGCTTGAGTCCTAAGGGGAGCACCGCTGCGGACTGCCGAGCCCGGTCCGCCAGCCCGACGAACTCGAGGGCCTCCATGGCCTTGGCGCGAATCTCTTTTTCCTCCTTCCGGGTCCAGGGAAACTGCAAGGCCCCGGCAATCAGACCGGCGCGGCTCAGGCGGTGGCGTCCCACCATGACGTTTTCCAGGACCGTCATGTGGTCGAAGAGCTGAACCAGTTGAAAGGTGCGGGCGACCCCCTGCCGGGCGATGCGGTGGGCCGGGCGTCCCTGGATATCCTCACCCTTAAAAACGATGCGGCCCGCCTGAGGGGCGAGAAAACCGGTCACCAGGTTAAACAAGGTGGTCTTGCCGGCGCCGTTGGGGCCGATGACCGCCTTGACGGTTCCCTGTGTCACCCCAAAGCTCACCTGCTCCACGGCCTGGAGGCCGCCGAAGGCCAGGCTGACTTTGTCTAAGTCCAGCAATGTGTTGTTCTGTTTCAGCATCATAAGACAGCAGTTAGCAGTTAGCAATTAGCTGTTAGCAGTTAGGAAAAGCTAAAGATTCATGGGCTATTAATTTTTGACCGCAGATAATAGCCCATTGAGCACCTTGCCTACTTCTTCCACCATAGCTAATAATTTGTTGGTTTCGGTTTCATCGAGATAAGAGAGATTTTGAGCGATTACAATCTGGGTTTCCACTTCGGCCAGGGACCCTCTGGCATTTCCCAGGAATTGCCGGAATTCTCCTTTAGACAATCGGCCCTTGCCTTCGGCAATGTTGCTCGGGATCGATACTGCGGCGCGCCGAAGCTGGCTCATTAAACCGAAAAGTTCTTCTTTGGGAAATTGCTTAGTCACCCGATAGATTTCGGTTACCAACTCCATGGCTTTATGCCATGCCACCAAATCTCGATATGATTGCACCATCCTTAAGGCTCCTTGACAAAAAGGCCGGCATGACCAATTTTCTGCTAACTGCTAACTGCTAACTGCTAACCGCTAACCGCTAAAAGCTAATCCTCCCTCCTTGCCGCTTGTAGCGCCGGTTTTCGTAGAGGTCCAGGATGCCCCGGACCAGGCCCCGGGGCAGGAAGATCATCACCATCATGAGGATGGCCCCGAAGATGACCATTTCGAAATCGTGAAACACCGTGAGTAATTCCGGGAGCACGGTGAGCGCTCCGGCCCCCAGGAGCGAGCCCCAGATGCTGGCCATGCCGCCCAGGACCACCATGGTCACCAGCTTGATGGAAAACATGAAGCCGAAGGACGACGGGGCGATGAAGTTGAGGGTATGGGCGTAGAGAGACCCGGCCAGGGAGGCGTAGAGGGCGCTCCAGACGAAAATCTTGAGCTTCAGGCGAAAGGTATCAACGCCGAGAGACTCGGCCGCGGCCTCGCCGTCATGCAAGGCTCGGATGGCCCGGCCGGTGCGGGAGCCCACCAGGTTGGCACTGATATAGAGGATTACCCCCAGAATAATCCAGATCAACAGATAGAGGCGCCGAGGGGTATTGAAGGCGAAGCCGGCCAGGGACAGCGACGGGATACCGCTGAGCCCCGAAGGTCCGCCGGTGAGGCCACCGGCTTCGTTCAAGATGATGTAGATGATGATGCCGAACCCGAGGGTGGCCATGGCCAGGTAATAGCCCCGGAGCTTCAGGGCCGGGATGCCGATCAGGAAGGCGGCAGTACCTGAGACCGCTAGTCCGGCTACCAGGGCCAGCCAGGGATCGACGCCAGCGGTGGCAGTGAGGATGCCGGAGGTATAGGCCCCCAGGCCGAAGAAGGCGGCGTGTCCTAAAGAGATCTGGCCGGCATAGCCCAAAAGCAGGTTGAGCCCCACCACCAGCAGGGTGTGGATGCCGATGAAGTTGAGGAGGGTGTAGTAGTAGTCCTGGTCCATGAACAGGGCCACGGCTCCTGCCGCCACGGCGAAGAGAACCCAGCGGTTTAAGAACCGGAGCCGGGTCATTTCCGTCCTCCCACAATCCCTTGGGGGCGCAGGAACAGGATCAAGAGGAGGAGGAGAAAGGCCACCGCATCCCGGTAGCCGGAGGAAATGAAGCCGGTGGCCAGAGCCTCGGCCACGCCCAGGACCAGGCCCCCCAGGACCCCGCCCGCCAGGCTCCCCAGGCCGCCGATAATGGCGGCCGAAAACCCCTTGAGGCCCAACATGGTGCCCATGTCATAGACCCCGAGGGTGAGGGGGGCGATAAGAATGCCGGCCCCGGCGCCCAGAGCGGCGCTGACCCCGAAAGAGAGTTGGACCATGCGGCCGGCGGCAATGCCCACCAGGCGGGCGGCCCGGGTGTTGTAAGCGCAGGCCCGCATGGCCTTACCCACCAGGGTGAGGCGGAAGAAGGCCTCCAGGGCCACCACCGCGATCGCGGTAATCCCCAGCACCCAGAGGTTTTGGGGCAGGATGGTGGCGGAACCCAGGTGGATGGGGACATTGCCGGAAAACGGCGGCAGGGTGTAGGCGTCTTTGCCCCACAGGAGCATGGCCACGCCCTTGATCAGCACGGCGCCGCCCACGGTGATGATGATCAGGGCGATGGGGGTGGGGTCTTTGACCGGGCGCAGGGCCAGGCGCTCAAAGACCAGCCCCACGCAGGTCACCAGGACCACGGCGCCGGCAAAGGCCACGGGGAGCGAAGGGACCACCTGGTAGATGCTGATGGCGCACAAGGCCCCCAGCATCACCATCTCGCCCTGGGCGAAATTGATGATAGTGGTGGCATTGTAGATGATGCCGAATCCCAGGGCGATGAGGGCGTAAATCGCCCCGTTGGTCAGGCCGGAAATGAGATACTGCAAGAAAGGGGCAAAGTTCTCCAAGGGGAGTGAACGGTCTCCGTGAGCAGTGGTCAGTGGCCAGTGGCCAGTAGTCAGTGAGAAGATCGCTCCCTCGCTTAGGGAACGCCTAAGTGACTGCCACCGGCCACTGCCAACGGTTATCCATTACATGCTGCTGTCAGTGGCCGGTTGGCAGGTTTACCAACATGGGTGCAGCCGCAGGAAGGGACTGACCACTGACCACTGACTACTGATTACTGACTACTAATCGATCAGCTGAAACCCGCCTTTGTCGATCTTCACCATCACAAAGGCAGCCGGACTCAGGCCGTTGTGGTCCTCGGGGCTCATATTGAAAATGCCGCTGACGCCCACGAAGTTTTTGAGGCCTTCTAGTTCGGCACGGATTTTATCACGATTATTGCCGGCCTTGGTTAGGGCCTGGTTCAACATCCGGATGGCGTCGTAGGCATAGCCTCCGAAGCTGGATTCCGGAACCTTGAACTTGGCCTGATATTTTTCGGAGTATTCCTTGCACACGGCCTTCTGGGGGTCGGTGTCGGGAAGCTGCGGCCAGATTACCAGCTTACCGGCGGGCATGATGATGCCGTCGGCCGCGTCCCCGGCCAGTTCGATGAACTTCTTCGAGGCGGCGCCGTGGCTCTGGATCAAGGGGATAGTAAAGCCCAATTGTTTCATATTCTTAGCCACGAGGGCAGGAGCCGGACCGACTCCCCAACAGATCACCGCTTGGGCCGGCAGACTGCGAATTTTGGTGAGCTGGGGGGTCATATCGGTGTCTTTGTCCGCGAAGACTTCCTGGCCCACTACTTCGATGCCATTTTTGGGAGCCTGAGCCAGCAGTTGGTCCTTGCCCGCCACTCCAAAGGCCGAGGACACGGTGAGGATGGCCACCTTGGTGATCGCATGCTTCTTGCAATACTGAAAGATACGAGCCACTGCCATTTCGTCGGTCTGGGCGGTCTTGAAAGTCCAGAAGCGGTCCTTGGCCGGGGCGGTGATGCCCGCAGCGGCGGCGCACGAAATCAAGGGCAGTTTGGCCTTTTGGGTCACCTCCAGCACTGTCATAGAGGCGGGGGTTATGCTGGGGCCGATGATCGCCAGGCAATTCTTGTCCTGGGCCAGCTTGGTGGCGTGGAGCCGGGCCTTGGTCACGTCGCCTTCGTCGTCATAAATGGCCAGTTTCAAGGGATGCCCATTGATGCCGCCCTTGGCGTTTACTCCCTCCACCACCATCTCCAGAGAATTCCGTTCAGGCTCCCCGAGATAGGAAGCCGGGCCGCTGATGGAAAAGATGCCGCCTACCAGGTAGGGCTCGGTCTTTTTAGCGTCGCCGCAGCCCGAAAAGATGAGTCCCAGACCTGCCAGGGCCAGGATCAGCCCCCCAAGAATTGCCTTAATTTTCATAGTCTTCCCTCCCTCCCCGTTGAGTTATAGTCGATATACTTCCTCGCCCTTATAAATGTAAATGCCTTCCTTCTGGAGCAACTCGATGGCCTGCTCCAGGTTGTCGAAGCGAAAGATGATGACCGCATTCTTACCGCTGTGTTGGACAAAGGCGTACATATACTCCACGTTGACGCCGGATTGGGCCAATATCTGGAGCACCAGTCCCAGTCCGCCGGGGCGATCCGGCACCTCCACCGCCACCACTTCGGTTTTCCCGACAGTGAAGCCTTTATCCTTCAAGATCTCCCGGGCCTTATCGTACTGGTCGACGATGAGCCGCAGGATGCCGAAATCCGTGGTGTCGGCCAGGGAGAGGGCCCGGATGTTGATCCCGGCTTCGCCCAGAACCCGGGTGACTTCCGCCAGGCGGCCGGCCTTGTTCTCCAAAAATACCGAGATTTGTTCGACTTTCATAGGTACCTCTCAGTGGTCAGTGGTCAGTGGTCAGTTTCTATCCCCTGGTTCCCAAGCTCCTGCTTGGGAACTGTCTTGGGTGCAAAGCGATGTTTTGTTAATTAATGCGGAGGGTTAATACCCCTCACCAACCGCTGGGCCGCCCAAGCAGAGCTTGGGGCACAATTGCGTTCCCAAGCAGGAGCTTGGGAACGAGAATTAGACCAGCTCTTGCGAGACCACCCCTATCCCTTCCGCTTATCAATGACCCGCTTGGCCTTGCCTTCACTCCGGGGTATGGACTGGGGCTCCACCAGTTTCACCTTGACGGAGACGGTGAAGTAATCCTTGATCTTCCTCTGGATGCTCTGGGCCAGGGCCTGCAACTGCTTGACTTCGTCGGAAAAGGCGCCCTCATCCACTTCCACCTGGACCTCCAGAGTGTCCAACATCCCTTCCCGGTCGACGATGAGCTGGTAGTGAGGCGCCACCCCCGGGGTTTCCATGAGCACGGACTCGATCTGGGAGGGAAAGACGTTGACGCCGCGGATGATCAGCATGTCGTCGCTCCGGCCCGTAAACCGGCTGATGCGGGCCATGGTGCGGCCGCAGATGCAGGGGGCGTAATTCAGCGAGGTGAGGTCCCGGGTGCGGTAGCGCAGGAGCGGGAAGGCCTCCTTGGTGAGGGTGGTGATGACCAACTCGCCGGTCTCCCCCGGGGCCTGAGGCTCCAAAGTCACGGGGTTGACGACCTCAGGGAGGAAGTGGTCCTCGAACATGTGGAGGCCGGCCTTGGCTTCGAGACATTCGATGGCTACGCCCGGCCCGAGGATCTCGGACAGGCCGTAAATATCCAGGGCGTCGAGGCTGAGGCGCTTTTCAATCTCGATGCGCATGCCCTCGGTCCAGGGTTCGGCCCCGAACACCCCCACCCTGAGCTTGGTCTTGGCGAAGTCTACCCCCATTTCCTGGCCCACCTCCGCCAGGTACAGGGCAAAGGAGGGGGTGCAGCAGATAACGGTGGGACCGAAGTCCTGGATGAGCATAATCTGCCGCCGGGTCTGCCCGCCGGATACCGGAATGACCGCGGCTCCCAGCCGCTCGGCCCCGTAGTGGACTCCCAAGCCCCCGGTGAACAGGCCGTACCCGTAGGCCACGTGGACGATATCGCCCCGGTGGGCGCCGCTGGCGGCCAGACTCCGGGCCATCAGCTCCGCCCAGGTTTCCAGGTCCCGTTGGGTATAGGCCACGGGGGTGGGCTTGCCGGTGGTGCCGGACGAGGCGTGAATCCGCACAATCTGGTCCATGGGGGCGGCGAACATGCCGAAGGGGTAGTTGTCCCGCAGGTCTTGCTTGACGGTCAAGGGCAGCAGGCGGATATCTTCCAGGGTGCGGATGTGTCCCGGCTTGACCCCCATCTCATCCATGCGCCGGCGATAGAAGGGCACCATATGGTAGACCCGTTCCACCACCGCTTGCAGGCGTCTGAGCTGTAAGGCCTCCAGGTCCTCCCGGGGCATCGTTTCATGTTCGACATCGCGGATCATGTAACCTTGTTCTCCTCCCGAATTGACATTTGTTAAAGATAGCACAAAGTCACGTCAGGGGTCAAACAGGGTTTGCAATTTTCTGTAGTTGGCGAACGGAAGCCCTGAGACAGGGTGAAAACCTCAACCGCAGGGCGGGCACTGCCCACCATGCCGCTGATCAATTGGTGCGTAGGACGCACCCTACAGAAGACTTTTCAAGGCACCTCATCGGCCTGTGGCTCACCCATAAATTATGAAAAGTCCATATCAAGCCCTTGAGCTTGAACCTTGAACCTTGAACTTGAGACCTCTGCGAAAGTCTCTGAACTCTATTCTTCCGAATCAAAATGTAGCGTAGGCGCCCTCGCCTCCGCCCAAATACAGTATGGACAGCCGAGGGCGGCTATCCTACATGAGACTTTCGCAGAGGTCTCAACTTTGAACTTTTTCAAACCAGCCCCAGGCAGGAATGAAGGGAAAACCGCAGATATTATCACCTAAGCCCTGAGTATCCTTTTGCCTTACGGCGCTTTTCCCGGTAAAATAGGCACGGCCCAATCTAGACTGACGATTTTTGTCGATTGCACCTGGCCGACATGGAGGACCGATGAAACTAACCCGGCGATTTATCCCGATCATCCTGGTGGCAGTGCTGGTGGTCGGGGGGTTGGCTTACTGGCTGATATGGTGGGAAACCCGGCAGCCCAACAACACCTTGCGCCTGCAAGGCCACATGGAGGCTACCGAGACCGATCTGGCCTTCAAGGTTTCCGGTATTATCGAGTACATTTTTTTCCAGGAGGGCGACTGGGTTACCACGAATCAGGCCGTGGCCGGGTTGGAGGCCAAGGACCTCAAAGACGAGGTGGACCGGGCCCGGGCCGCTCTGGCCGCGTCCCAGGCCAACCTGAACAAGTTCGAGCACGGTTACCGGCCGCAGGAGATCAAGGAGGCCGAGGCCCAGGTGGGGAAGACCAAGGCGGACCTGGTGAACAAAAAGCTGGATTATGAGCGCTACGAAAACCTCTATAAACGCAAGGTCGTGCCCGGCATCACCCGGGACAAGTTCGAGGCCGACTATCTCATGACCCAAGAGGCGCACAAGAGCGCCGCAGCGCAATACAGCATGTTGAAGGAAGGCTATCGGACGGAGGATATCGCCCAGGCCCGGGGCCAGTTTAAAGAGGCCCAGGCCTCGCTGGAACTGGCCCTCACCCGTTTGGGGTACGGCACCATCAATTCCCCGGTGAACGGCGTGGTGCTGGTGCGTCCCATGGAACCCGGCATGACCGCGGCGGTGGGGGCGCCGGTGCTAACCTTGGGGGATATGGATAATATCTATTTTCAGGGCTATATTCCGGCCACCGACCTGGCCAAGGTCAAATTCGGCATGAAGGCCTACGTCACCACCGACTCCTACCCCGGCAAAAAGTACCCGGCCTGGGTGTCCTTCATCAACGCCAAGGCGGAGTTCACCCCCAAGACGGTGGAAACCTACAAAGAACGGGTGACCCTGGTCTATCGCTGCAAGATCCGGGCGCAAAACCTCAACTACGACTTGAAGCCGGGGATGCCGGCGGAAGCGGTCATTCTCCTTGACAGCCAATCAGGCGAACAGCCCAAGCAGTGATGCGGCCATCCGGGTCGAAGGGCTGACCAAACGCTTCGGGACCCTCACCGCCGTCGATCAGATCACCCTGACGATATCGCCGGGAGAGGTTTTTGCCCTGGTGGGCCCGGACGCCGCCGGCAAGACCACCACCATGCGCATGCTCGTGGGCATCATGGACCCGGACGCAGGCCGGGCTGAAGTCCTGGGGTTCGACACGGTCGGAGAATCTGAGGCCCTCAAAGAGCATATCGGCTACATGCCCCAGCGCTTCGGTCTCTATGGCGACCTGACGGTGGTGGAAAACATGGCCTTTTATGCCGACATCTACCGGGTCCCCCGAGAGGAACGGGAGCAGCGGATGCCGGAACTCCTGGGCTTTTCCAACCTGACCCCTTTCCAGGACCGCTTGGCCCGCAATCTCTCCGGGGGGATGCGCCAGAAGCTGGGCCTGGCCTGCGCCCTCATTCACCGGCCCCGGCTGCTCTTCCTGGACGAGCCCACCTTTGGGGTGGACCCCATCTCCCGGCGGGAGTTCTGGGAGATTCTCTACGGGCTGCTGGGCGCCGGCCTCACCATCTTTCTGTCCACAGCCTACATGGACGAGGCCGAACGGGCCCACCGGGTCGGGCTCATGCATCACGGCCGGTTGCTGGTGGTGGACACGCCCAAGGCCATCAAGACGTCCTTTCAGGGGGAACTCCTGGAGGCCCGGGCCTCCAACCTGTGGGTCGCCAGAAAAGTTTTGGGGGACAACCCGTTGGTGCGCCAGTCCCTGGCTATGGGCGACCACCTGATGATCACGGTGGACGATGCCGCCGCCGCGGTGCGGCCTCTCACGGAGGCGCTGGAGCAGGCCGGCCTCACCGGGGTATCCATGGAGCGGGCCAACCCCGACCTGGAGGACCTGTTTGTTCAGATTGTGCGCCGGGAGGAAGAATAAGAGGCGAAAAGGGGGAAAGAGGAAAAGGGAAAAATGGGGTCGAAACCCCGCAAAATGTAGGGTGGGCACGGCCCACCATAAGAGGTTGATGATTTCCAATATGTAGATGTAGCACCATAAGGTTTCTGGTGCCCGAGCTCAGCTTGGGAAACAGAACAAATCCCCCCTAACCCCCCTTTAATAAAGGGGGGAATAAAGTTCCCCTTTTTCAGAGGGGGATTGAGGGGGTTTTTATGAGATTTCTTCTTGCGAATAATTCTAAATCGACACTGAGCGATGCAAACCGACCAGGCTATAATCGTCAAAAATCTCTCCCGTAAATTCGGGGACTTCATCGCGGTGGACAACATCAGCTTTGAGGTCAACCGAGGGGAGATTTTCGGCTTTCTGGGGCCGAACGGAGCGGGCAAGTCTACCACCATCCGGATGCTTAACGGCCTGTTGTTGCCCACCAGCGGCGAGGGCCGGGTGGGGGGCTTCGACATCATCCGGGAAAACGCCCAGATCAAAAACCACATCGGTTACATGTCCCAGCGGTTCTCCCTTTATGAGGACCTGACCGGGGAAGAAAACCTCACCTTTTTCGGTGGGGTCTACGGCCTGGAAAAGGGCCGCCTGGCGGCTCGCATCACCGAGGTGCTGAACCTGGTCGGACTGGAGGACCGCCGCCACGCCTTGACCCGCACCCTGCCCCTGGGGTTGAAGCAGCGGCTGGCCCTGGCCTCGGCCATCCTGCACGAGCCTTCCATCCTGTTCCTGGATGAGGCCACCAGCGGGGTGGATCCCATTTCCCGGCGCAATTTTTGGGACCTGATCTACGCCATGGCCCAGGAGGGCAGGACCATCCTGGTCACCACCCACTACATGGAGGAGGCGGAGTTCTGTGACCGGCTGGTGCTGATCTTCCAGGGGCGCATCATTGCCCAGGGCACCCCCGGCGAGCTCAAAGGGGAAGTGAAGGAAACCATCCTGGCCCTGACGCCTGACAATCTGGACGGCGCCCTGGATCTGATCAAGAATCTGCCCCAGGTGGCTGAAGCCGCGGTCTTCGGGGATGGCCTGCACATCGCCACCACCCGGCCCGAGGAAGCTGAGCCGGCCATCCAGGCGGCCCTAAAGGAGCATCACATCGCCTGCGGCCGCATCGAGCGCGTCCGGCCCAGCCTGGAAGACGCCTTCATCTCCCTGGTGCAGCGGGCGGGGTAAAGCAGCGGTTAGCAGTTAGATAAACAAACAACAATGTGGAGAAATCGAATATTTGAATGCAGACCGACCAAAAACCAAAAACCAAAAACCAAAAACTATGGATGTCAAACGCACCTGGGCTATTTCCCGCAAAGAGCTGATTCACATCCGGCGGGACCCCATCAGCCTGCTCCAGATCATCCTGCTGCCCATCGTGCTGCTGCTACTCTATGGTTATGCCCTCACCTTCGACATCAAGCACGTTACCCTGGCGATCTATGACCAGGAGCGGAGTCAATTGAGCGAGGACTTTATCAACCAGTTCCGGGGTACCGAATACTTCCGGTTGGTGAAGTACACCCAGAGTTACGATGAATTAACGCGCCTGATCCTGGAGCGCCGGGTCCAGGCGGGCTTGATGCTGCCCTATGATTTTTCCTGGCAGTACCAAACCGGGAAGACCGCCAAGGGCCAGGCCCTGGTGGACGGTACCGATTCCAACACCGCTAACATCGTACTCGGTTACATCCAGGGGGTGACCGGGGCGTACAACCAGAAGCTTCTGGCGCAGCGGCTCGGCGCCAAAGGTCCGGGCCGCCAGGAGATGCCGGTGGACTCCCAGACCCGATTCTGGTTCAACGAGGACCTGGAGTCCCGCAACTACATTGTCCCCGGCCTGATCGCGGTCATCATGACGGTGGTGGGGGCCTTGCTCACGGCCCTGACAGTGGTGCGGGAGCTGGAGCAGGGCAGCATGGAAGGCTTGATGGCCACCCCCCTCAAGCGCACGGAACTGCTCCTGGGCAAACTGGGGCCCTACTTCATCATCGGCATGTTCGATATGGCCGTGGTCATGGCCATGGGCAAGTTTCTCTTTGAGGTGCCGCTTCGGGGCAGCCCCTTGCTGTTGATCGGCCTGGCGGCCATCTTCCTGGTCGCCACCCTGGGGCAGGGTCTGCTGATTTCGGTGACCTCGGAGAACCAGTTGCAGGCCTTTCAGATGGCCATGCTCACCACGTTTTTGCCGTCCTTTCTCCTGTCCGGCTTTGTGTTCTCCATCTATCTGATGCCTCTGCCGCTCCAGATCGTCTCCTATATCGTGCCGGCCCGGTACCTGGTGACCATCTCCAAGGGCATCTACCTCAAGGGCCTGGGGATGAACTATTTGTGGCCCAGCGCTGTGATGCTGGCCGCAGCCGCCACCTTCTTCGTGGTCATGTCCATCAAGAAGTTTGTCAAGAAGATTAGATGAGGGGAAGCTGTCAGCTATCAGCGGTCAGCTAAAAAAATAAATCGAAGAGAAAGATCCCCATATATGACTTAGCTTTGCTCATTTAAAAGAGTTGCGTTAACAGGGAGAATAATTGTGGATATTATTTATTATTTAATTTTAGCATTGTTAGTTGTAATTATAATTGGTCTCCGTGAAATAGCTAATAATTTAAAATTACATCCAACATCTTATCCTGTAAAATTTTATGCAGTTGATAGGTTTGGGTCAGTATGTTTGATTGTTAATTTACAATTAATAAGTCCTATAGGCAAACCACATTATCATATTGCTCAATTTCTTAATTTAGATAGAGACCCGACAATGGGGAAGCCTGGGATTGGAATTTGTCAATTAAGCGAATTCCAAGCAATTTTTGCTCATGAACCATCTTCGGAAGAAATAGAAAAAGTATTTGAGGATATAAAAGAGGAAGAAAATGAACAAAGATAGTTCTTGGGAGGAAGGTGGCAAAGGGAACTTCATGACTCAGGATGAAAAAAATCTAAATGGTAAGCTGATTGCTCCAAGTATACAAGATGGACATGCCATTGAGACCTATAAATCTCTGATAAATATTTCGCTTGCTGGATTAAAACTACTTGCTTTATTAAATGGTGGTGCTGCAGTTGCATTGTTGGCATTTATCGGTAACATTTCTGGGAAAAATCTTCCTGTGCCAGATTTGCGTTGGTCAATGGCTTTTTTCCTTGGCGGTCTATCTCTATGTGGTTTAGCTTTTTTCTTAAGTTACTTGACGCAGTTCATTCTTTATCAAGAGGTCATGAACGACAAAATAAAAAAACAAATAAGCCGTCATATCGTTTGGCATCGTTTGGCATCAATTATTGCATTGTTGAGTCTTGTAGCTTTTATAATTGGTTCATTCTTAGCAGTGAATAGATTTCAGAGTCTCGCTACTTTTAGAACTTCTAACGTAGAAGACCAATTAATAAACGAACGCCTAAAGGCGGAATAAAAGCTGAGAGCTGAGAGCTGAGAGCTACCCCAAGACTGATATAACGCAATTACCTGACGAGGAAGTCCGATGGAAAATCCGCTGACTCTGTTTATCACGACTTTTACGACAATGTTGGCAGTCATTAATCCACTGGAATCCCTCCCCATCTATCTTCAGCTCCTGGCCGGGAAGGATGAACAGGCTCACCGCCGGGTCGCCCGCCTTGCCTGTATCTATGCCACGTTATTGATTTTCTTCTTTCTCGTGTTCGGCACGGTAATGCTCCGAATTTTTTCCGTCCCGCTCAGCATGATTCGCATCGTCGGCGGTATCATCCTGATGCGCATCGGGTTTTCTCTTTTTTTACCTTCTTCTGCCGGCGGCGTGTTCCAGGCAGGCGGGAACAGTTCCACCGGGCAGGAATTGGATATCGCCTTCGTGCCCCTGGCCATGCCGCTGATGTTCGGTCCGGGAGTCCTGGCCACCGTCCTGGGTATGTGTTCGCTGGTACGCCATCCCATCACCCACTCAACCTCCCTGCTCGTTATATCGCTGGCCTGTCTGGCCGCGATGGGCATTATCTATTTGACCTTAACCTACGCCAGGTATCTTATGGACCGTCTCGGCGCCAAGGGGATAGACGCCGCCACCCGGATCGTCGGTTTTTTTGTTGCCGCCATGGGGATGGGGCTGGTCTTCCATGGCATAATCGAGGCCTTGCAAAACTATCATGTTATAGCGGTGAATTGACGCGCTGATGACCGGAATCAGAGTCTTGGGGCGCGGTCATTTTATCACCAGGTTGAAACCTGACCGCTGAGAGCTAAGATCTATGTGGCGCCGCATCCGGCATATTATTATCAAGGAATTCATCCAGGTCCTGCGGGACAAAAAGCTCCGCTTTTTTCTCATCATCCCGCCCCTGGTCCAGTTGCTCACCTATGGCTACGTGGTCAATTTTGACATCAAGCATGTGGCCATGGCCGTGTTCGACGAAAGCCGCACCATGGAAAGCCGGCAACTCATCGACCGGTTCGCCTCCAATGACTGGTTCAACGTCAAGTACTACGTCAAGAGCCAGAAAGAACTGCTGCACTTGGTCGACCGGGGCGACATCACCATGGCCCTGTGGTTCCAGTGGGACTTCGCCACCCGGATGCGCCAGGGCAAATCGGGGCGGCTCCAGGTGATCGTGGACGCCACCGATTCCAACGCCGCCCTCATCGTCAACCGCTATGCCGGTACGGTGATCGCCGATTACAACCAGCAGCAGTTAAATCAGCGGTTGGCCCGCCAGGGCCAGGCGTGGGCGGCCCAGTCCAGTACTCCCCTGGACATGGAGTCCCGGGCCTGGTTCAATCCCAATCTCATCAGCCGCTATTCCATGGTGCCCGGGGTCATCGCCATGGTGGTGCTGCTGGTCAGCCTGATGCTCACCGCCCTGTCCGTGGTGCGGGAAAAAGAGATCGGCACCATGGAGCAGATCCTGGTGACCCCCATCCGGCCCATCGAACTGATGCTGGGCAAGACCATCCCCTTTGTGATCATCTCCCTGCTGGAAGTGGCCATGGTCACGGCCTTGGGGATCCTGTGGTTCGAGGTGCCCTTCCGGGGCAGCTTCCTGGTGCTGCTCCTGGGCACCATGGCTTTTCTGTTCAATTCCGTGGGTCTGGGCCTGCTGATCTCCACCGTCTCTTCCACCCAGCAGCAGGCCATGATGGCCGGCAACCTGTTTCTGACCCCGGCCATTCTCCTGTCCGGGCTCATCTTTCCCATCGCCAACATGCCGGTGTTCTTTCAGTACTTGACGTATCTCAACCCCCTGATGTACTTTGTCATCGTGACCCAGGGGATCTTTCTCAAGGGCGCCGGCCTGGTTCTCCTGTGGCCCCAGATCACCGCCATGACCGTCCTGGGCATGGGCATGATAGGCCTGGCCGTGGCCCGGTTTAAGGTGCATGTGGCCTGAGGCGGCGGGCCGGTGGATCGTATTATTTGCTTGGTTATGACTTGGCAGGGCCATATACTTATGAAATTGAGCCGGATGAGCCTGGGGCACAGTTGCCGCTGTCTAAGCCTCATCAAATTGCCGCCGGTCCGGCAAAACCTTAAAACCTCGATCCTCTATGCGCAATTCCCGAACTCAGAGCGGTTTTAAATCCGGGCTTCTGGCCCGGTTAGTTCTGTTTCTGTCGGTCGTCCTGTTCACCACCGCCTGCTCCGGCGACAAAAAGCCCCCGCCGCCCCCGCCGGTGCCGGTTCTGGCGGCCACGGTGACCGAGAAGACCGTGCCCGTGGAGTTGAAGGTCATCGGCAACGTCGAGGCCTACTCCACCGTATCCATCAAGTCCCGCCTGTCAGGCCAATTGGTCCAGGTCAATTTTAAGGAAGGCCAGGACGTGAAAGTGGGCGACCTCCTTTTCGTGATTGATCCGCGCCCGTATGAGGCGGCTTTGAGGCAGGTGGAGGCCAACCTGGCCCGGGACAAGGCCCTGGCCACCAAGGCCCAGGCCGACGCCGGGCGCTACGCCGAGTTGATCCGGAAACAGTTCGTCAGCCAGCAGGATTACGATCAGGCCAAGGCCACCGCCGAGTCCCTGAGCGCCACGGTCAACGCCGATCAGGTGGCGGTGCAAAACGCCAAACTTAATCTCAGTTATTGTTATATCAAGGCCCCCCTCAGCGGCCGCACCGGCAGCCTCATCGCCAACCAGGGCAACATGATCAAGGACAACGCCGACACTGCCATGGTGGTCATCAACCAGATTCAGCCTATTTATGTGTCGTTTGCCATCCCGGAACAAGACCTGGCGGCAGTCCGGAAATTCATGGCGGCAGAAAAAATTAAGGTGGAAGCCATCATCGGTGGGCAGGAGAACACGCCGGAGATGGGGATCCTCAGCTTTATCGACAACGCCGTGGACAAAACCACCGGGACCATCTTGTGCAAGGCCACCTTTACCAACGAGTCCAAGCGGCTGTGGCCGGGGCTGTTCGTCAACGTGGTGGTGCAGCTTTCGACCCAGCCCAACGCCATTCTGGTCTCTTCCCGGGCCGTGCAGACGAGCCAGGAAGGGCAGATTGTCTTCGTGGTGAAGCCCGACCTGACCGTGGAAATTCGCCCCGTGGAAGTGGGGCGCTCCATCGACGGCGACGTCATCGTCACCAAGGGCCTCACGCCCGGGGAACGGGTCGTGACCGACGGCCAGCTCCGGCTGGTGCCGGGAGCCAAGGTGGAAATCAAGACCGGGCTTTAAACGTCCCGGAGCGGCCCTATGCACTTCACCGAGCTTTTCATCCGCCGGCCGGTCATGACCACCCTGGTCATGGTGGCGATCCTGCTTTTTGGGGCCATGAGCTATCGCTACCTCCCGGTGAGCGATCTGCCCAACGTCGATTTTCCCACCATCATGGTGACCGCCAACCTCCCCGGGGCCTCCCCCGAGACCATGGCCTCCGCGGTGGCCACCCCCCTGGAACGCCAGTTCTCCACCATCGCCGGCCTGGACTCCATGAGTTCCACCAACGCCCTGGGACTGAGCCAGATCACCCTCCAGTTCAACCTGAGCCGTAGTCTGGATGGCGCCGCCCAGGACGTCCAGGCGGCCATCACCAAGGCCTCCAAGCAGTTGCCCCCGGACATGCCCGTCCCACCTGTGTACCGCAAGGTGAACCCCGCGGATCAGCCGGTCCTCTACCTGGCGTTGACCTCCGAGACCCTGCCCCTGTCCACCGTCAACGAGTATGCCGACACCCTTATGGCCCAGCGCATCTCCATGATCAACGGCGTGGCCCAGGTCCAGATCTTCGGAGAGCAGAAGTTCGCGGTGCGCGTCCAGTTGGACCCCCAGGCCCTGGCCAGCCGAGGGCTGGGGATTAACGAGGTGGCCGAGGCGGTCAAGCAGGAAAACGTCAATCTGCCCACCGGGACCCTGTACGGGGCCCACCAGGCCTTTACCATCCAGGCCACCGGGCAGCTCACCACCGCGGACGCCTACCGGCCCCTCATCGTGGCCTACCGGGGCGGCCAACCCGTGCGCCTGTCGGAGATGGGCCGGGTGATCAACAGCGTCTCCAACGACAAAGTCGCCTCCTGGTACAAAACCTCCCGGGCCATTGTCCTGGCCATTCAGCGCCAGCCGGGCACCAACACCATCGAGGTGGTGGACTCCATCAATAAGTTGCTCCCCACCATAAGAAACCAGATCCCCGCCTCGGTGCAAATCGCCACCCTGTACGACCGCTCCGCCACCATCCGGGAATCGGTGAATGATGTCCAGTTCACCCTGCTGTTGGCCCTGGGGCTGGTGATCATGGTGATCTTTCTCTTTCTGCGGAATTTTTCGGCCACCGTCATCCCCAGCCTGGCGCTGCCCATGTCCATCGTCGGGACCTTCTCCGTTATGTACCTGCTGAATTACAGCCTGGACAACCTGTCCCTGATGGCCCTGATCCTGTGCGTCGGGTTCGTGGTGGACGACGCCATCGTGGTGCTGGAAAATATCGTCCGGCACATGGAGATGGGGGAGGCGCCGTTTACGGCAGCCATCAACGGCTCCCGGGAGATCGGCTTCACCATCCTCTCCATGACCCTGTCGTTGGCCGCGGTGTTTATTCCGGTGTTCTTTCTGGGCGGCATCTTGGGCAGGCTGCTGCACGAATTCGCGGTGACCATCGCCGCGGCCATCCTGGTTTCCGGCTTCGTTTCTTTGACCCTCACCCCCATGCTGTGCAGCCGGTTTTTGCGGCCGCCCCGGGAGCAGCGCCACGGCCGCCTGTACAATGCGACGGAGCGCATCTTTCAGGGGATGCTCCACGTTTATGACCAGAGCCTGACCTGGGTGCTCGGGCGCCAGCGGTCCACCATGATTATTTCGGTCCTGCTCCTGGTGCTCACCCTGTACCTCTTAGGGATTATTCCCAAGGGGTTTCTCCCCAGCGAGGACACGGGATCGATCTTTACCTTTACCGAAGCGGCCCAGGGCATCTCTTTCGAGGCCATGGTCAAGGAGCAAAAGGCCTTGGCGGCCATTGTCGCCGAAAACCCCTATGTGAAGAACTGGATGTCCAGTGTCGGGGCCAGCGGCCCTAACGTGGCGGGCAATACCGGCCGCCTGTTTATCCGCCTCATTCCCCGGAACCAGCGCCCGGGGGTGGAAGAAATTATCCAGGAGTTGCGCCCCAAGTTGGCCACGGTGCCGGGCATCCGGGCCTTCATGCAGAACCTGCCCCCCATCCGTCTCGGCGGCATGCTGACCAAGAGCCTGTACCAGTTGACCCTCCAGAGCCCGGACATCAAGGACCTGTACCATCAGGCCCCCCTGCTGGAGGCCAAGATGCGCACCCTGCCGGGGCTGATCGACGTGACATCCGACCTGCAGATCAAAAATCCCCAGGTCAACGTGGTGATCAACCGTGACAAGGCCGCCACCCTGGGGGTCACGGCCCAGCAGATCGAGGACGCCCTCTACTACGCCTACGGCTCCCGGCAGATTTCCACCATTTACGCCCCCAACAACGAATACGACGTCATCATGGAACTGGACCCCCGCTACCAGGCGGACCCCGCGGCCCTGCAGTGGCTCTATATCCGCTCCGACAAAGGCCGGTTGGTGCCCCTGGACGCAGTGGCTTCCCTGACCCGGAACCTGGGACCCCTGACCATCAACCACTCCGGCCAACTGCCGGCGGTGACCATATCCTTCAACCTCAAGCCCGGCGCGGCCCTGGGCGACGCGGTGGCCGCGGTGGACAAGGTGGCCCGGCAGGTGTTACCGGCCACCGTCACCACCAGCTTCCAGGGCGCGGCCCAGGCCTTCCAGGCCTCCATGCAGGGCCTGTGGCTCCTGTTGATTATGTCCATCCTGGTGATCTACCTCATCCTGGGCATCTTGTATGAGAGCTTCATCCACCCACTGACTATCTTGTCGGGGCTGCCCTCCGCCGGGGTGGGGGCCTTGCTGGCCTTGATGCTCTTCGGCATGGACTTGAATATCTACGCCTTTGTGGGGGTGATCATGCTGGTGGGGATCGTCAAGAAGAACGCCATCATGATGATCGACTTCGCCCTGGCGGCCCAGCGCACCGAGGGCCTCAGCCCCCGGGAGGCGATTTACTCCGGGGCCCTGGTCCGCTTCCGGCCCATCATGATGACGTCCATGGCGGCCCTCATGGGGTCCCTGCCCATCGCTCTGGGCTACGGAGCCGGGGCCGAAGCCCGCCAGCCCTTAGGGGTGGCAGTGGTGGGCGGCCTCCTGGTCTCCCAACTCCTCACCCTCTACATCACCCCGGTCTTTTACCTCTATATGGAATCCTTCCAGAAAAAAATGAGCACCTGGTTCGGACGGAAGACAGAAACATTAACCGCCGATGAACGCTGATAAACGCAGATAAAATATTGGGAAAAATGAGGTGCGCCCGGCGCACCCCCTGGTTTTTATCGTCCTATCTTGGCTTAGTAACGTCTGTACTCGCCTAGATCAGCTTGGCAAAAATTTTCGTTTCCAAGTGCTACTTGGGAACGAGTAGATAAAAAAATGGAAACCAACCGCAACCTTCTCATACTCTGGATTGTCTCGCTCTTGGCAGTTTTTATCTGGTCTGTAATAAACCCCCATGATTACTTTACATGGTTTCTTGAAGTGCTTCCTGCAATAGTCGGCTTTGCAATACTCGCATTCACGTATAACCGTTTTAAATTTACTCCGCTAATCTATTGGATTATCTGGTTGCACATGATCGTGCTCATGGTCGGCAGCCATTACACTTATGCAGAAGTTCCGCTTTTTGAATGGCTTAAGCCAGTCTTCGGCTGGACACGAAACAACTATGATAAAGTTGGCCACTTAATGCAGGGTTTTACTCCTGTTTTGGTAGCCAGAGAAATACTAGTCAGGAAAAAAGTTGTTACAAAAAAAGGTTGGCTGCCTGTAATACTTGTCTTTGCAATCCTAGGCACAAGTGCGGCATACGAACTTGTTGAATGGGGCGTGTCAGTTGCTACAGGCTCTGCAGGCGACTCATTCCTTGGGACACAAGGTGATATCTGGGACACACAGTCAGACATGTTGATGTGTTTAATTGGCTCGATAGCCGCACTGCTGCTGCTCTCAAAATGGCATGATTCGCAAATGAAAACATATGCAGGAGATTAATCTTAGCCCATAGGGCGGGAAAGCGAAGCGCATCCCACCTTTCTGACTTGGCGGTGGCTGGCGGCACACAACTTAGGCCTGTGCCGGGGTGGCGCGCAACCGTAGGCCAAGCGCCCGCACCACCTTGAGCACGGTGGCGAACTCCGGGTTGCCTTCCGGCGACAACGCCTTGTAAAGGCTCTCCCGCCCTAAACCTGTTTCCCGGGCGATTTGCGCCATTCCCTTGGCCCGGGCGATGTCCCCCAGGGCGGCTGCCACCAGCGCCGGGTCGCCTTCTTCCAGGGCGGCCTCCAGATAGGCGGCCATGTCCTCATCGGTTTCCAGATGTTCCGCTGGGTCCCAAGGTCGAGTTTGAATTTTTGCCATGACAATCTCCTAAAGCTTCTGGGCCAGTTCCTGGGCCGTCTTGATATCCTGGGGCTGCGTGTTTTTGTCACCACCGGCGAGCAGGATTACTAACGTTTGCCCACGTTGCACGAAATACACCCGGTATCCGGGACCATAATCGATACGCAGTTCCGAGACGCCCTCTCCCACCGGCTTCACGTCCCCAGGGTTGCCCAGCGACAGGCGACGGATTCGCACATCGATGCGCGCCCGTGCTTGCCGGTCGGCCAAGTTATTGAACCATCGAGAATATAACTCGGTCTGGCGGATTTCCACCATGAATTAAATGTATCCTATGGGATACGATAGTGCAAGAAAAATATATTTTGGCAATGACAACGGCGGGACAACCGGTTACTGCTAGTTATAGGGATTGCCAAAAGTTTGTTCCTATCCTTGATATCCACAAATCCCCCTACCCCCCCTTTAATAAAGGGGTGAACTATAAGGAATTGCTGTTAAAGTCCCCCTTTGAAAAAGGGGGATTTAGGGGGATTTGAGAACCTCCAAGGGGAAAAAAATTTATGGCAAACGCTATAAGTTAGGTCTGAGCCAAAGGCTTAAGGCGGGATGCGCTCCGCTTTCCCGCCCTACGGATGCTGCGTTTATCTGCGTTTATCGGCGGTTTAATCCTTCAACAAATCCGCGGCAACAGGTCGCCCGAGGGCGGGTCCAGGAGGCGGGTGGTGCCGATGACGGTCTTGATGGTTACCCGGCCGGGGGGGGCCTGGGTTACCTGGCCGATGACCCGGGCTGCTTCACCGTAGGGGCTGCGGCGGATGATGAACAGGGCTTTGGAGGCATCCTCCGGGGCTACGATGATGAGCATCTTGCCTTCGTTGGCCACCTGGAAGACGTCCAGGCCCAGGGCCTCGCAGGCCGCGGCCACCGGCGGGGCCACCGGCACCCGGGCCTCGAAGATTTCCATGGCGACCTGGGACTGGCGGGCGATTTCGTTCAAGGACGCGGCGATGCCGCCCCGGGTGGGGTCCCGCATGGTGTGGATTTTGACCCCTTCATCCAGCAGGTTCAGGACCAGCCCGGTGAGGGGGGCGGCGTCGCTCCTGATGGCCTCGCCGTCCAGGAGCTTTTCCCGGGCCAGCAGCACCGCGGCGCCGTGGTCGCCCACCGTGCCGGTGAGGATGATCTCATCCCCGGGGCGGGCCGCGGCGCCCGACACCCCGGGGGCCAGGACCAGCCCCACCCCGGCGGTGGTAATGAAGACCTTGTCGGCGGAGCCCTTGGGCACCACCTTGGTGTCCCCGGTGACGATGGGGACCCCGGCTTCGGCCGCGGTTTCACGCATGGACTCGGCAATGGTCTGCAACACGGAGATTTCCAGGCCCTCTTCCAGGATGAAGGAGGCCGACAGCACCAGGGGCCGGGCCGCGGCGGTGAGCAGATCGTTCACCGTTCCCGCCACCGCCAACCGGCCGATGTCGCCGCCGGGGAAAAACAGCGGGTCCACCACGAAGGAGTCGGTGGTGAAGGCGAGCCGGTGGGAACCCAAAAGGACGGTGGCGCTGTCGTCGCCCACCCGGTCGGGGTCGCCGTACCGGGCCAGAAAGACCTCGTCGATGAGGGCCGCCATCTCCCGGCCGCCGGCGCCGTGGCTCAAGAGAATACGTTTCATCCGTTTTCTCTAAACCCGTTTTCCGTTTTCCGTTTTCTGTTTTCCGTAAAAAGACTGCGATTGGAAGGAGCAGAAAGAGGAATGCCGGAGGTTAATAGTGCAGTTTCAAGCGGATCAGGTAAAAAAGCGAGTCGAGTCCCCATGGTTTTTATCACACCTAACTATTTGAATGACCAAAAAATTTAGCTAACCCTTTCCCTTCATGTCGCGGCCCAACGGAAAACGGAAAACAGAAAACGGAACCCCCCTACCTTTCATACCTATACGCCGCGGCGCAGGCGCCTTCGGTGGAGACCATGCAGGGGCCCAGGGGCTGAGCCGGGGTGCAGATTCCGGCGAACAGGGGGCACTCCACCGGGCGCATGACGCCCCGGAGGACCTCGCCGCAGCGGCAGGGAGACGGCGGCGGCGGGGTGAGGCGCCCCCAGACCTGGGGGAATCGGGCCCGGGCGTCAAAGCGGGCGTAGGGTTCCCGAATTTTGACGCCGCTGCCCGGGATGATACCCAGGCCGCGCCAGGGGGCGTCGTCGGGGGCGAACACCGCCGCCAGCAGCTCCCGGGCCTTGGGGTTGGCGGGAACGCGCACCGCCCGGGTGTAGACGTTGTCCACAGTGGCATGACCTGCCTTGATTTGGCGCAGGATCGATTCGATCCCCAACAGCATATCCACGGGCTCAAATCCCGTCACCGCGCAGGGCAGCCCGAATTCGGCCGGGATGAAATCGTAGGCCGCAGTCCCGATGATGGTGGTGACGTGGCCGGGGCAGAGGAGCCCGGAAACCCGTACTTCGCCGGAGCTTAAGAGCGCCTTGAGGGCCGCGGGCATGGTCTTGTGGACGCAGCAGACCGAAAAGTTGTCCAGCCCGTAGCGGGCCGCGGTCTGGATGGCCAGGGCGGTGGCGGGCATGGTGGTTTCGAAGCCCACCCCGAAAAATACCAGGTGTTGCTCCGGGGTCTGCCGGGCCAGTTCCACCGCATCCAGGGGGGAGTAAACCACCCGCACCTCAGCCCCCTGGGCCCGCAGACCCTCCAGGGAGGTGTGCGTGCCGGGGACCCGGAGCATGTCGCCGAAGGAGACCAGGACCACGTGGGGTTCGGTCCCCAGGGCCAGGAAGGCGTCCAGGTCGGACTGGTCGGTGACGCACACCGGGCAGCCGGGACCGGAGATGAGCGTAACTCCTGGGGGCAAAAGGGATTTGAGGCCGAAGCGAGCCGCGGCCATGGTGTGGGTGCCGCAGACCTCCATGACGGTGGCGGGGTTTTTCGTAAAGGCGGCCAAGGCCCCCAGGCGCCGGGCCAGGTCCTGAACCAACGCCTGGTCCCGGAACTCGTCAATAAACTTCATCGACCAGGCTCCGGAGGAAGGTGAGGGTTTCCTCGGCATGTTCGGCATCCACCCGGGAGATGGCCAGCCCGGCGTGAATGAGCACGTAATCCCCCAGCACCACCTCAGGGAGCAGATCGAGGCGCACCGCCCGGGTCACCCCGTCCACTTCGGCCACGCCGGTGACCCCGTCGATTTCAATGAGACGCATGGGAATGGCAAGACACATAGTAAATCCTGTTTAACAGATTTTAATGATTTTAGAAAGTTAAGACGGTTAAAAGCCAGGGGTAAAAGGGGAAAAGGGTAAAAGGCAAAAAGGGAAAAGAAAGAGCACATCAAACAGGAATTAACCCTTCCCGCCCTCTTTGTTTATTTGCGCGGCGGCCGCGGCCGCCTGGCCCAGGGAGATGCAGCCGTCGTTGGGCGGCGTCAGGGTGTGGGTGAGCACCTCGAAACTTCGCTCCGCCAGGGTGCGTTTAAGCCGGGTGAACAGCAGGGCGTTTTGCATTACGCCGCCGGACAGGGCCGCGACCGATAGCCCGGTCCGCTCCCGGATCAGGCCGCAGGCGTCGGCCAGAAGCCGGACCAGGGAGTTGTGGAAGCGGGCGGCGATGACGCCCGCAGGCACGCCGGCCAGGCGGTCGCGCACCACGGCCCGGAAGATGGCCAGGGTATCCAGGACCAGGGCGTCCGGCGCCTCTTTGACGGCCGCGGGGTAGAGGCCGTCTTCGGACTCGTCCGCGGCCATTTCCAGTTCCATGGCCGGCTGCCCTTCGTAGGTCCGGGTGCGGCAGACGCCCAAGGCCGCGGCCACGGCGTCGAAGAGGCGTCCGGCGCTGGTGGTCAGGGGCGAATTGAGGCCCTGGGCCAACTGGCGGCAGAGGATGCGTTCTTCCAGGGGAGAATACGACAAGCCCAGTTGGCGGGCCTGGCTGAGGAAGTCGTCCCCGTAAAGGGCATAAAGATAAGCGGCAGCCATGCGCCCCGGGTCCTTGACCGCGGCCTCGCCGCCCGGGAGGCGCACGGGGGACAGGTGCCCGGCCCGGGTAAAGCCGGCCAGGTCCGCCACCAGGAGTTCCCCGCCCCAAATAGTGCCGTCGGGGCCGTAGCCGGTGCCGTCCAGGGCGATGCCGATGACCCCGCCAGTGCGGCGATTTTCCGCCAGACAGGCGGCGATATGGGCGTGATGGTGCTGGACCCCGATGAGGCGCACCCCGGCCAGGCCCCTGGCATAGCGGGTGCTGAGATAATGGGGATGGAGGTCGTGGGCCACGATGGCCGGGTCCTGGCGGCACAGGGCTTTGAAATGGGTGATGGCCTGCCGGTAATAATCAAAAGTCTCCACGGAATCCAGATCGCCGATATGCTGGCTGAGCAGGGCGACGCCGTGGGCGGCCACGCAGAAGGTGTTCTTCTGTTCGGCCCCGACGCCCAGGACCGGCTCGGATTTCAGCGGCAGATAGATGGGCGCCGGCACCAAACCCCGGGCCCGCCGCAGGGGGACCACGGCCGCGGCATCGACGGGGCGGACCACGGAGTCGTCGCAGGGCACCTGGATGTCCCGGTCATGCATGAGGAAGGCGTCCGCCAGGCCGGCTAATTTGCGCCGGGCATCAATGTTGGCGTGCACCAGGGGCTCTTCGCTGAGGTTGCCGCTGGTCATTACCAGGGCGTCGGGGGCGTGCTCCATGAGCAAGGCGTGGAGTGGGGTGTAAGGCAGCATGAGCCCCAGGAATTTATGGCCCGGGGCCACGTGGGGCGAGACGCCGGTGTTCGGCCGCCGCCGGGCGACGACGATGGGCCGTTCCCGGGAGAGGAGGAGCGACCGTTCCAGGTCGCCCAGGTGGCACAGGCGTTCGGCCTCGGCCAGGTCTCGGACCATGAGGGCAAAGGGTTTGGCCACCCGGCCTTTGCGTTCCCGGAGGGTGGCGACGGCCTGGTCATTGCCGGCGTCGGCGGCCAGATGAAAGCCGCCGAGGCCCTTGATGGCCACGATCCGGCCCTGGTGCAGCAAACTCGCGGCCGCGGGGATGGCGTCCCGGTCCAGGCGGCGCTCCCCTTCTTCCAGCCAGACCCGGGGACCGCAGACGGGGCAGGCGGTGGGTTCGGCATGAAAGCGCCGGTCCTCGGGGTTGTCATATTCCGCCCGGCAGTGGGGGCACAGGGAAAAGCCGGCCATGCTGGTGTGGAGACGGTCATAGGGCACCTCCCGGATGATGGTGAACCGGGGGCCGCAGTTGGTGCAGTTGGTGAAGGGATACCGGTAGCGCCGGTTGCCGGGGTCGGCGATGTCGGCCAGGCAGTCGTCACAGGTGGCCACGTCCGGGGGGATCAGGGCCTCGGTGGCGGCCAGATGGAGGCTCTCCCGAATGGTAAACCCGGCGGCGCCCTGAGGCGGGGCGGCGCGGCTCACCACCGTATCGATCCTGGCCAGGGCCGGGGCCTCCTGCTCCAACTGGAGGATAAACCGGTCCAGGGAGGCCGGCGGGCCTTCGATCTCGATTTCGACGCACTGGGAAGTGTTGCACACCCAGCCGGCCAGACGATGCCGCCGGGCCAGCCGGTAGACAAAAGGCCGGAAACCGACGCCTTGCACCACGCCGGTCACCTGTAACCGTTTGCGGGCCAGAGTCTCTAAAATTGCCATGTGCCGCGCCTTCCGGCCGAGAACTTCTCGACTCTGTGACAAATTTTTTCAATACTTCGGAAAGTATAACAAATTTTCGCCTCCGGAGAACCATCCCGGAGCGGCATGGCTATCATCCCGGCGGCTAAAGTTCGGCGCGGGTTTAACCGGTTTAACAATCAAGCATTAGGTAAAAACCTGAAGATTTCGAAATTAATGTGGTATTAATATAGGATAGATGGTAATTGAAAAAAAGTATTGTCGACGCTCAAGTCGCCGCCAGTCCTGGAGGGGGCTTTTTCAAACCCCGTAAGGTAGCCGATGGAAGGCGCCATCGGACGTTATAGACTGAAACCCGGGGCCATGCAGGCATCTTCATTGTTGAACGCCGCCGGGAGAGAAGGCGGCTGCTGCGGCCAAAGGGTCGGCAGTCCGTGAGTCCGACGCATTACCCGGCTGGGTTGGGGGAGGGAATCCTTGAAAGATTGCAGCGAAGTGGAAATTTTGTTGGTGGAAGATAACCCCTATGACGCCGAACTCACCATCAGGGCGTTGAGAAATAGAGGACTGGCCAACAAGCTCCTCACCTTTGCCGACGGAGTGGAAGCCCTGGACTTCCTCTTCGGCGCCGGGGAGTATGTTGGACGGGACCTGACGGTGCGTCCCAAGGTCATTTTGCTGGATTTGAAGCTGCCCCGGATCAATGGTCTGGAAGTATTGGAGAAAATTAGAGCTGATGCGAGAACTAAGACGATTCCGGTAGTAATCATGACCTCATCTCAGGAAGAGTCGGATATCGTCAGGGGCTATAACCTGGGGGCCAACAGCTACATGGTCAAGCCGGTGGACTTTGACAAGTTTTTCCAAGCCGTGGAAGAATTGGGCTTCTACTGGCTGTTGTTGAATAAAGTGCCGAATTGACCGCTCAAGGTCGGATTTTGCGGGAGGCGGCGCCCTGATAGGTAGTCGCCGGAGTACGTCATGGAACGAGCCCTGCGTATTTTGATTTTAGAGGATTTGCCCAGCGATGCGGAGCTGATGGCCTATGAGCTGCGGCAAGCCGGGATTGCCCACTCTTACCGGCGGGTTGCCGACCGGAAAGATTTTGTGGCGGCGCTGGAGGCGAATTGGCCGGATCTCATCCTGTCGGACTTCCATCTGCCGGATTTTGACGGCCTGGAGGCCCTGACTCTGGCCCAGGCCATCTCCCCGGATACGCCCTTTGTCTTTGTCTCCGGGGTCATGGGCGAAGAAGTGGCCATCGACGCGATGAGGCTGGGGGCCACGGATTATGTGCTCAAGGACCGCCTATCCCGCCTGGGCCCCGCGATCCAGCGGTCCCTCCGGGAAGCCGAGGAGCGCCGGGATCGCCGCCAGGCCGAAGCCGCCCTGAAAGCGAGTGAGGAAGAGTACCTTCTCCTGGTCAAGAATCTCCCGGGCGTGGTCTATAAAGGCTATGTGGATTGCACGGTGGATTTTATCGATGAGAAGGTGGAAGAGCTCACCAATTACCCCAGGAGCGAATTCGATACCCGTAGAATGAAGTGGAATGACATCCTGGTGGCTGAAGACTATCAACAGTTTAAAGCCGCGTTTATGAGAGGACTGAAGGAATCAGGGTCATACGTCCGGGAATACCGCATCAGGAGAAAAGACGGCGAGGTCATTTGGATCCAGGACCGGGGCCAGATCATCTGTGACCAGGACGGCCAGGTAGAATACATCAGCGGGGTATTTTTCGACATCACCGAGCGCCGCCGCGCCGAAGAGGCCCTGCGGGAGACTGAGGCGCGGTTCGCCTCTTTCATGCGGTACGCCCCCGGCACCTCAGTCATGCGAGACTTTACGGGCCGTTATCTCTTTGCCAACGAGGCCTGGGAAAAGCGCCAGCACCGAAGGCGCCGGGACTGGGAGGGCAAGACCATCGCCGATTTGTGGCCGCCCGACATGGCTGCCAGAGTTTATGAGAGCGACCTCCAGGTCATCGCCCAGGGGAAAGCCGTACAAACCATCGAAGAGATTCCCCAGGAGGACGGCATGCACAACTGGCTGGTCACCAGGTTCTCCATCCCGGACGGAGACGGCCACCCGGCTCTCATCGGCGAGGTGGGTATTGACATCACCCTGCGGCGGCGGGCGGAGGAAGCCCTGCGGGAATCGGAGCAGCGGCTGCGCTTCCTCAGCTCGCAGCTTCTGACTGCCCAGGAACGGGAACGGAAACGGATTTCCATGGAACTCCACGACGAATTGGGTCAGAGTCTGGCGGTGTTGAAGCTCCAAATCAGGGCCATTGAACGGGGTCTGGGGGACGATCAGCAGGATTTAAGAGAGGGGTGCCTGGATTTGCTCCTCTACCTCGACGGCGTGATTGACGACGTCCGCCGTCTCTCCCGGGACCTGAGTCCCGCGATCATAGAAGACCTGGGCTTGCAGTCGGCATTGAAATACCTGACCAATGGATTCAGCAAGCATTATACGGTCAGCCATGCCTTTGAGGCGGAAGATCTGGATAAACTGTTCCAGTCTGAGGGCCAGATTATTATTTACCGGATTTTTCAGGAATGCCTGACCAACATCGCCAAGCATGCCGGCGCCACCGAGGTCTCCATCGCCGTCAAAGAACATGAGGGCTTGATCACCCTGATGATAGAGGACAACGGCATCGGTTTCGATCCGGTCTCGATTTTGTCCCGCCGGGCCCCGGGCCGGGGGCTGGGTTTGGCCGCCTTGGATGAACGGGCCCGGATGCTGGGGGGGACCCTGGAGGTCTGGAGTCAGCCGGGAGCCGGCACCAGGGTGACCTGTATCATTCCCGTTGATCGGGCGGGGAAAGCCCAGGGTGATTAACTCGGGAACGGCGCCTTAGGGGCGCCCGGACCCGGCCGGGTCAAAAACCGGCCCGCGCCGCGTTTGGCCTCGACTGGCGAGGAGCCGTCCAACCTAAACCAGCCTTATCCTCACCGTGGGACCGCACCGGCTGCCTGGCCGGCGGCAGTTTGATGATGGAGGAGTGCGATGGCGAGCCCGTTCAAGATTTTGTTGGCTGATGACCATGTGATGTTCCGGCGGGGAGTCAGGAGTCTCATTCAAATCATGGAGGACGTGGAGGTGGTGGGAGAAGCCGGGGATGGCCTCGAACTCCTGCAACTCTTGAAGGATGTTCATCCCCACCTGGTGATCATGGATATCTCCATGCCTAATCTCCGGGGTCTGGAGGCCACCCGGGAGATAAAAATCCTTAACCCCGAGATCAAGGTCTTGATCCTGTCCATGCACAAGGACCGGGAATACCTTTACCACGCCTTGACGGCCGGCGCCGAGGGTTATCTGCTCAAGGAAGACGCGGACGGGGAATTGATTTCGGCCATCGAGACCTTACGCCGCGGCGGCACCTTCATTTCATCCCTGTTGTCCAACCAGATGGCCGATATTTTCGTGGACAAATTTCAGACCAGGGGCGAGCCCCGGGCAGTACCGGAGGAGCCTCTAACTAACCGGGAACGAGAAATCGTCAAACTCATCGCCGAAGGAAAATCCAGCAAGGAAATCGGCGAAATGCTGTTTATCAGCAGCCGGACGGTGCAGCATCACCGCGCCAACATTATGAGAAAATTGAACCTCAAGAAAACCGCCGATCTGATTAAGTATGCTATCCAGAAGGGTTACGTTATGGCCTCGGTCTTTTGACCATTCCCGGCTTATCCGGCCCGGCGTTTGGTCTCAGCCGCCGGCCGTCATTGCCCGCCCAGTTGCCTTCAGCCCCCCGAAAAATTTATGCCCCGCCCTATTTTTGCCGATATTATTGACGTCACACCCTAAAAATTGCCTGCGAAAATAGCCGCATTTTCCGGGAGGTTGTCCCGGAGATAGCCTGCGACCGGCCCGACGACGATTCTCAGGGATGGGGGTGTTGGAATGGGTCAGGTTGGCTGGGGGGCACGTTATGAGTAGGCGATAGGTACTTGTACCCACAGGTAAATAGGCATAAATGCTGATTTTTTTCCTGCCCGCAATGCGCTAATCTGCAATCAGTCATTTTACCGAGTCTGAACACCGGGCTTAACCGCCGCTGGGGATAGAGATCCATGAACCGCCCCTTTTCCATTTTATTGGCCGACGATCATGCCGGGTTTTGCCGGGAAATGAGAAAGATCCTGGAAGAGATCCCCGGCGTCAAGGTCACGGGTGAAGCCGGCAATCGTCGCGAGTTGTACGATCTGTTGCGGCAATCGCCCCCGAAACTGGTGATCCTGGATATATCCCTGCCCGATCTACGGGCCCGGGAAGGAACTCAGTTCATCAAAATAAACTATCCTGGAACCCAGGTCCTGATTACGGTCTTGGATGAGGAAAGCGAATATCTGCAGCACGGACTGGCGGCCGGTGCGTCCGGGGTCCTGCCGAAACAGTATGTGGGGGGACAAATCGCCCCGGCCATTACCGCGGTGCGCCATGGCAAAATCTATGTGCCGCCCCACGACCCAAAAAAAAATTCTCCCCGAAAGGCTACGGGGCCTGGCCGGGCCGGGGGCATCTGAAAAAATGGCGGCGTATCCACCTGATAGCGGGAAATTAAGTCATCGTCCGATGAATCTCCAAGTTATGCTGGTTTTACAATCTGCAAAAATTCCTGACAGGGAAGCTTGCACGGCGTCGGCCGTAATCTTGCTTCATTCCATGAATGTCGTTGATTTTTTACCGGATAATAAATATCCAATCTCACCGGGAGCTGGCACAAGCATTGCTCTTATGGTTGAGAATGGAAAAGTTATAGGTAGTTATGCCTAAGGCGAATTAGGTAATTGTGCGGATTGACCTCACCGCGGCAGATGAGGTTAAATAGCCGGAAATTGAGTTTCTTTATTCAGCTCGAACTATAAGGATGCAACACCAACCCGGGGGACGATGAGGAGCATACCCATGGCTAAGCACGACATTCTGTTGATCGGAGACGGCACCAACCTCCTTAAGACAATCGGCTGGGTATTGGACTATAAAGGTTTTGCGGTCAAAGTGACGGCCTGCCCGGAGGCCGCCTTGGAAGCCCTGGTGAAAAAAAACTATGACCTGGTCATCGCCAAGCTCACCAACGGTGACCGGGAGAATCTGGATATTTTGGCACGGGCCAAACGGCTCAATCCTGAAGTCAAGACCATGGTGGTCAGCGACAAGAGGGATGGCATCCTGCCCCTGGAAGCTTATCAGATCGAAGTGGATGATTACCTCCTGATGCCGTTGAGCCCCCCGGAGTTGTGGCGGCGGGTGAGCCGCTGCCTGGAGGACCGGGAGGTGGTGGACCTCCAGCCGGTGCAGGAGTCGGCGGCCAGTGCCGGAAGGGGCGATATGACCAACCCGGAGCTGATGCTCATATTCCATGACATCAGGGGGTCCATGGTATCCACGGCGGCCTCGTTGAAGCTCATGGCCCGGGGCACGGTTGGGGAATTGAGTCACAGGGCCAAGGCAAAAATCAGTGAAGTCACCGGCCGGATCGAGCACACGATTAATCTGATGGAGGATTTCATCGGCGAGTCCCTGGCGGACCGCAGCCCCGGAGCCGGGGAGGAAGCCTGCCTCGATTTGAGCGCCGACATTGTCGAGCCGGTGCTAGCCGAACTGGACGGGGAAATTAAGGATCATCACATAACCCTGGTGAACCGATTGCACGATCACGGGGGCGGCAAACTCGTGGTCAAAGGCAGCAAATTGTGGCTGCAATCCGTATTCCGGAATCTCATCAATAACGGCGTGAAACACGGCGGCCGCAACTGCACCATCGTGGTCGATTGCCGGATGGAAGGGTCTACCTCCCGTCTGACGGTGTATAACACCGGCAAAACTGTGCCTGAAGCCGGCCGCTCCATGCTCTTTTCCCCTATCCGGAGCATGCGGCCGCCCCAAAACCGCCGTCAGGGTCTGGGCTTCGGGCTCTCCCTGAGCCGCGACATCATGCAAAACTATGGGGGCGATCTCTGGTATGAGGCCCAAAGACATGGTTCTACCTTTGTGGTGTCATTACCGCCGTGTTGAACCCCGCCGGGAGGATGCGGCTGCCGGTTGATGGCGGGTTCGGGCCTCCAGGGTAGGCGACATCGTTTCATGCCGGGTCCCAGTCAAACTACGGAACATTGTCGAGGGCGCACTTACGGGTGCGCCCTCGATTTGGTTCGGACCCATAGGTCCGGCCTCTCCCAGAAAATAGACCTTGGTCAGCACCGTTGGTATAAGCAGGGCATGGGGCTAACTAGACGCTCCGGCCCGATTTCATGGGGGGTGACGGCGCGGCGCCGGGGGCCAGGGTCAGAAAGATTATTAAAAATGATGCCCAAACCGTGATTTTACCTTGACATCGGCAGCCTATATCACTAAAAAGACGATTAGGCATGTCAGGATCAAGCCAGGGCGCGGCCCTGGACCCGAATCGGAACGGGAGGCACGCACCGTTTCTTTTTTCTGGCTGCTTCAAGGTTGTGCCGTCACCGGCAGGGTGGCAATTATCAGGAGGTTTGATTCAGTATGAAAGTGAAGGGTACGGTAAAATGGTTTAATGATGCGAAGGGTTATGGCTTCATTTCCCAAGAGGACGGTACCGATGTCTTTGTGCATCATTCCGCCATCCAGGGGGAGGGGTTCAAGTCTCTCCAGGAAAACGAGGCGGTTGAGTTTGAGGTGACCCAGGGCGCTAAAGGGCTCCAGGCCCAGAACGTCGTCAAGCTTGGACGTTAGGGGGTAGCTGGTTGCGGCTCCAGGGGTCCAAGGCCCCTGGAGTCTGGTTATTTCACCACCCGGTGGCGGATGGCTTTGCGCGGTTGCGCCCGGGTGTTTTCTCCCGGCGGCGCCATTCCTCCGGCGTTGTCTGCTCTTAGCCAGCCTTAAAGGATCGGCGGGTTGAGCCATATCCTTACGCATAAGTTCCGCAAATCCTTAGTTTTAACCCGCGCTTCGAGGCCTGGGCCCCATAAAGGGGGTTGACCGGGGCCGCTTTTATTGTTATTTTGTCACATAAAGAATGTTCTGCCCCAGGGGGCGTTTGTATGTCCAAACTTGCCAATTACTTTACCAAGAGCGACCGCAAGAAGTTATTCTTCGACTATCTCAAGCTCGTCGGGATACTCGAAATCGTTATTTTTATCGTGGTGGTCCTGTGGGCTTCCGACGATAAATACCACCGGGTGCAGTCCGCCTTCCCCTGGCGGGAATACGTCTTTGTGGCCTTTGCCTTCCCCATTGTCTTCACCTTCCTTATGGGGGTGATCATCACCGGGTTCAACTATTTCCTGGGAGGCGAAACGGAAGTTGCGGCGGATGGAGGGGAAATTCCCGTTAATCAGATGGACGCGGTGATCGGGCAGATCAAGCGCCTGCCCTACCTGAGCCTGTTATTTCTGTTGCTGGTGACCATTTTCGCCCTCTATAACATGAACCATATTATGGCCTGGCTGCGCGACCTGGGCTATGACACCTTCCGCTTCCTCAGTTATGTGCTGGCCGGACTGGGCGTCATCGTGGTCATCTACATGACGTTCTTCCTTTTCTTTAAGTACCGCCTTAACCATAAGCACATGAAATACCAATATTATTCGGATATTTCCGCCAAACACGGCTTGATTATCCTGGATGACCAGACCGTGATTCACAAGAACGGCAATCTGCTGGTCAAAGGGCGGCGTTGGCGGGGCCCCAAGCAGGTGGGGGCGGCCCCCAGCCAAAAAGAGTTGTATGCTCCTGAGCCTGCTAATCCCGACCACCTGCCGATGCCAAAACCCTGATGACCCCGATTTCTGCGGGGCGAGGGGCCAAAAGCGCCCCCGCCGGCCGGATTCTCATTATGGCTGCACTTCCCCTGGAAGTGCAGCCTTTTTTGCGCCGGATCAAAGCCAGGGCCCGCCGGGATCTGGGGCTGCCGGCCTGGGACTGGGAGGCGGGAGGTGCGGTGGTAGCCCTGTCCGGGATGGGCGCGGCCGCGGCCCGCCGGGCCGGAGAGGCATTGCTGGACCGCTGCCGCCCCGAACTCCTGGTCTCCGTCGGGTTCGGGGGCGCCCTGACCCCGGGGTTGGCCCCCGGGGATCTGGTCCTGGGAGAGACCTTCTGGCACTATAGCCCCGACACCCGGGAACTCCAACCCGGGGCGCAGCCGGCTGCCCCCCGGCCCCTGGCACGCCTCTGCGGCGCCCTGAAACAGGGGGGGCTCACCGCGGTCACTGGCAGCATAGTCACCACCAGCCGCATCATCCACAAGGAACGTCAGGGAGGACCTCTGGCCGGTTTGCCGCGGCCGGTTCTGGATCTGGAAACCGGCGCCCTGGCGGGGTTGGCCGCGGCTCAAGGCCTGGCCTTTTTAAGCCTCAGGGCCATTACCGACGGCCCCGGAGAAGAGATTCCGGAGTTTCTCCATACGGCCGGGGACCCCGGGGCGAGCCTCGGGGCTGGAGCCGCCCTCAGGTGGCTGGCAGCCGACTTCAGGCGGCTTTCCGACCTCCTATTCCTCTGGCGCCGGAGCCGCGCCGCCGCACACCGGCTGGCCGAAGCCTTGACGGTCCTGTGGCCGTTATTGCCGGCTGCCGGGGGCGAGCATGAGAGCTATCCAGCTCAGGAAGGGCAGGTAGATGAAGATCCCCACCCAGCCCAGGCAGGTCTCCCCGATTAGGAAGGTCATGGTCAGGTTGAAGCCCAGGATGCCCAGGTAAAGACCGGGGCCCAGGAGGGCCTGGGAGGGAAAGCGCCGCCGGCCCCAATCCCACCAGGGAGAGGCAGGCGCCCGGGTAATGATAAGCTGCAAGATCGTAATGAGACCTAAAGACACCAGGAACCAGCCGCCGAAGTTGCTCAGGGGAATCCCGAAATAAACCCCGGACTCGGGATAGCCGTAGATCTGCCCCAGGAACCAGCGGTACCCCCGGAGAGCCAGGGGGTCGATGACGATATCCAGGGTCACCATCAAGACCGCCCCCAGGATGACCGGGCGCCAGGACCACCGGCGGGAGGCTTCTCCCGATAGAAAAAATCGGCTGCCCTCCCAGCGGCCCGGGGTCAGCGCCAGCAGCGCCAGGGAATAGCTGGCATAGGCCAGGAAGACATAGGACAGGGAATCCATGAAGGGCACCCCGGCCACCCAGAGTTCCTGGTCCACCGTGGCGGGGATATAGATGTACTCGCCGAAGGGGAAGCCCCAGTGAATGGAGGCGAACTCCGCGGCCCAGGAGATGAGATAGCCCAGGACCAGGAAGACCAGGGCCCGGCCGGCCCCCAGGTGCAAAACGGCGATGAGCAGGTAGGCACCCAAAAAGATGAATACATAGGGCCGCAGCCAGACGGTGCCTGCCAGGAGCTCGAAAAAGTGGACCATACCGCTGCTCCTGAATAGTTCAAAGTTCAAGGTTCAAAGTTCAAGGTTAATGGGTGCGTACCGCGCACCACCGACCTGCTATCCCCGAATGCGAGGTGGTTTGTCTGGAAACCATACCACAAAGCCGGTTTTATGGTCAATCGGCGGGGATTGCTGGGCGCAAGGACCTTCATGGGACGGCGCCTGGAGTCCGGCCCGCGGTCGGCTGATTTCCCCCCGACTCTATGATACAATCAGTCAAAATATGCCGTCGGGGTTAGGCAAGAGCGAGGTATGCACCCCGCCGCCCTGGGGAGGAAGTCTTAGGTGAAGGTAGTTTTGGCCGAAACCGCCGGGTTTTGCATCGGCGTCAAGCGGGCGTTGGAAATGGTTTTAAAGGCCATTAACGAAAACCAGCCCCAGATTTACACCTATGGACCGCTGATCCATAACCCGCAGGTCCTGGAATTGTTGCGGGAACGGGGGATTCGGATTCTGAAGCCCGGGGAAGAGATCCCGTCGGGATTGGTAGTGATCCGGGCCCACGGCATCCCGCTCCAGGAACGGCGCCTGCTGGAGCAGGCCGGTGGGCGCATCATCGACGCCACCTGTCCCCGGGTGGCCAAGGTCCAGGCCATCATCCGGCGCTGGGCCGCCAAAGGATGCGCCACCCTGATCGTGGGGGACGCCGACCATCCCGAGGTCCGCGGCCTGATGGGTTACACCGAGGATCGGGGCTGCGTGGTGTCCACCTCCCAGGATGTGGCGGACTTGCCTGACTTTAACGAGCTGATCGTGGTGGCCCAAACTACCCAGAGCGAGTGTCAGTTCGAGGCCCGGGTTCAGGAAATTACCGCTCGGTTTCCCCAGGCGCAGATTTTCAATACCATCTGCGATGCCACCGCCTCACGCCAGGCCGAGGTCCAGGAACTGTCCCGGCAGGCGGACGCCCTGATTGTGGTGGGGGGGCGCAACAGCGGCAATACCCAGAGGCTGGTGGAGATCTCCCAGGGGACCGGCATCCCCACCTACCACGTGGAGACCGAGCAGGAGTTGGACCTGGTGGAAATCAGCCGTTACCAGACCGTGGCGGTGACTGCCGGCGCCTCCACTCCCAACTGGCTCATCGGCAACGTGGTGAACAACCTGAAACATGCCTGGGCCTTCCGTCCCGGTTCCTGGACCAACTACCTGTACCGCGTCTGGCGCTTCTTCCTCAAATCCAACATCTATGTGGCCATCGGCGCCGGGTCCCTGAGCTACACCTCATCCTTGCTGCAGCAGGTGGAGCCCCAGTTTACCTATTTTTTCGTGGCGTTTTTCTACGTCTATTCCATGCATCTGCTCAACCATTTTACCGACAAGGCCTCCAAACTCAACGATCCGGTGCAGACCATGTTTTACGGCCGTCACCGGCGCTTTCTCCTGGTCACCGGGTTTCTCTCCGCCTTGATCGCCCTGGGTCTGGGAGCCTACCTGGGGTTGTTGCCCTTCATCTTTATCCTGGTCATGAGCGGTATCGGCCTGATGTACAGCTTTAAAATCATCCCGGAGGGCCTGGCCCGGTCCACCGGCATTTACCGGCTTAAAGAGATCCCCGGGTCCAAAACCATGTTCACGGCAGTGGCCTGGGGCGTGCTGGCCGCCCTCATCCCGGTGGTGTGCTCCGATCAGGAAATTTCTGGGGCCACGGCCATCGCCTTTTTCTTCGTAGCTGGCATGATTTTCATCCGTTCCGGTCTCTTTGAGATCATGGCCATCGAAGGGGACCGGGTGGTGGGCAAGGAAACCCTGGCCATCGCCCTGGGCAAAGAACGCACCTTTACCCTACTGGTCGGCGGTTCACTGGCATTTGTGGTTATGCTGCTGGTGGCCGCCTGGTTGGGCGTCATCCCTTCCCTGGGCTACACCCTGAGCCTGTCCGGCCTTTATATGCTGGGTTATCTTATCCTTTATCAACGGGGCCTGATGGAATCGAGCCTCATGCTGGAGTCCCTGGTGGAGGGCAACATGATCCTGGCCGGGGTCCTGGCCTTTATCTGGGATCCCTATAACGTCATCCTGTGATCCCGCGGGGGCCGGCCTCACCACCATTAGCGGCACAGGCTTCCAGGCGGGGCTGAGACCGCTGTTCCGGGCTTTGGTCATGCGGGGCTGAACCCTCCCCGGGGGATAATTGCCCGAAATCGCCGTGAGGAATTAAGTTCCATCGAGCGTGTGTTTTTTTTGCAATTTTTTATTGACAAAAGAGTTGACCCAATTTAATATGGCCGTGGATAAAACCGGTAACGGAAAGGAGGTGGGAGAGAAACCAAGGATAATCCGTAGTTATGTGAAAATGGAAAGGAGAAACTGGTAACCACTTTCCTAAATTTAAGGGGGGAACAATGAAAAAATTTATCGTTTTTGCGGTAGTTCTGGCCTTGTTGGTGCCTTCGCTGGCCATGGCCGCGACTGAATTTTCCCTGGGCGGCTTTATTAAACTGGACGCCATGTGGGATTCCGACAACACTGTCGGCAAAAACCTGAATGGCCCTGCAGCTCGCAACAATGCCAACGGCTCCAAACATGGGCGGATGAAGTTTACGGCCCAGGGCTCCCGGTTCAGCTTCACCATCAAGGGCCCGGACCTTTGGGGCGCCAAGACCACCGGCTTTATTGAAATGGACTTTGACTCGGCGGAAGCCGGGGTCTCGAACGTTGCCACCAGCGGCGCTTCCAAAAGCTACACGCCTCGCCTGCGCCACGCCATGTTCCGGTTCAACTGGCCCACCTCCGAACTGCTGTTCGGCCAGTACTTCTCCATGTTCAGCGAATGGTATGCTGAGTCGGCGGAAGACGGCCCGTTGCAGGCCACCGGCACACCCACCGCCCGTATGGCCCAGGTCCGGTTCACCCAGACCTTCATGAGCGATTGGACCGTGGCCGCTCTGGTCGGCGATGCGAACTCTGCTTTATTGGGTAGTACCACCTACACCAATACCGCGCTCAACAACGGGCAGTATGCGGAAACCCCGCAGGTCCAGGGGAAAATCAAGTACGCCCACGACTTCTGGGGCAAGGCCGCTTATTACGGCAAGCCCATTCCCTTCACGATTCAGTTCGTCGGCGGCTGGCAGCGTAACGTCCAGCGGACTGGCGTCCAGGCCGCCCAGACCTTCGGGGAAGGCAACTTTTTTACTGGGAACATCAACCTGAAGAACCAGTATGTCAACCCCTGGTTGGCCATGGGTTCTATGTTCATCCCGGTTATCCCGACTAGTTCCGCCAATCTGGCCGGCACCGCCTCCATTCTCACCCAGTGGTGGATCGGGCAGGGCGTGGAAGCCTTTGGGTTTACCGGCGTGAATTCCAATGTGTACAGGTTTAACAACAACTTCTTCGGCCAGCTCAATTACGACGTGGAACTGCTGAACAAGTACGGCGGGTTTGTCGAAGGCCAGTACTACTTCAGCAACCAGTGGTTCGTCAATGCCCTCTATGGCATCAGCAAGGTCTTCAACGTGTCCCGGGCCCGCTTCCAGCAGGGTTCCGCCATCGGCCTCGGCGGTATGGAAAATGCCTTCACCGGGGATATTCCCTCAACGATTCAGCAGGCGAGCGCCACTCTGTGGTATCGTCCGATCCAGGCCATCAAGTTCGGCCTGCAGTATTCGTATATGGCGACCAGCTATTTGCAGATGACCACCGTTCCTGGGGCTACGCCTAATTCCACCCGGTTTGGCGACGATCACCGGGTAGAGTTCGTCGGGTTCTTCTACTTCTAACCTCGAAATCGGTTGACTTCAAACAGCCCACGGGGTACTATCCCTGTGGGCTTTTTGGTTTTTAGTTTTTGGTTAAGGGGAAGGGATGACGGGAGTCGGAAAATCACGGTCTTATCGAGATTTGGAAGTCTGGAAACGTTCCATAGCATTGGTCAAAGATATATATGAAGCAACGTCTCATTTTCCTCCTGCAGAAAATTATGGACTGGTGCAGCAAATAAGAAGGGCGGCAGTTTCAATTCCATCCAATGTTGCGGAAGGGCAATTCAGAAATTCCACCAAAGAATTTAGACAATTTCTCTCCATTGCCCTTGGTTCATCGGCGGAACTGGAAACCCAATTAATTATAGCTAATCAAGTTAATTACTTATCGATCTCAGAATTTAATTCACTCTTAGGCAGTCTATAAATTATCATGAAGATGCTCAAGAAGTTGTCGATGAGCATAGTTACCTGATATTACCTGAGTAATTGTAATTTTAACCAAAAACTAAAAACTAAAAACCAAAAACTAAACGGGGTGCGGAATGCTAAAAAAACTATCTTTGATGCTGCGACTGGGGCTCGTGCTGCTGGTGTCAGTTGCCTTGCTATCGGGAGGATGCACCACGGTCAAAAAGTGGGCGGGCATGGGGTCCGAGGACGAAGATGAAGAAATCGCCCCCCCCGAGGCCAAGCAGGAAACGGTCATGATTGACGGTAAGCCCTATATCCGCAGCAAAAACCCCTACTGGCTCACCGAGCCTCAAGCCCCCGAATATCTCTATGTGGAAAAGGGTACTGAGTTCGTGGGCGCCCAGCAGATGCTGATCAATTCCCTGGCCAAATCAATTACCGACCAACAGGCCAAGGCCGCGGGCAAGACGATCCCGCCGGATAAGCTCCAGGAAATGGTGCGGACTGAGGTGGATCGCATCCTTAGGGAGCAGGGGTTGGGAGGCTTTGTCTCCCAGGGCAAGGAGGGCGCCTCGGGCATTGTCGGCCGGGCGGTGGCGGTCATCCCCGACCTGGATACCCCCAGGAGTTCAGACGGGTTGAACCGCACCCTGGCCATGGCCCTGGGCGGCGCCTTGGGGAAAACCAAAGATCTCAAGGTGAGCTCTCCGGAAGCGGTACAGGAGGCCCTGCGCAAGGCACAAGTGGCCGGCAAGCTGTCGCTCGCTTCCAATATCAAGGCCCTGGGGGATGCCCTGGGGGTCCAGGGGATCGTCCTCACCGGGATCATGCCGCCGGAGGGCGGCGCTCCGGGAGCCATGGTCCTGCAAGTCTATAACACCTTCACCGGACTCCAGGAAGATGCCATTGTGGCGCCCGGGGATGCGGGCGGAGTGAAGCCCGAAACCGTCACCAAGTTCGCCCAGGACAATTACCTGCGGGTGGCCGGCAACCTCAGCAGAATTGCCTGGTTCGGGCGGGTGGAGTTTGTTAAGGAAGGCAAAGTTTATCTGAGCCTGGGGCAGACCTCGGGCCTGAAGGTGGGTGATCGCCTCAAGGTGGTGGAACCGGGCAAAGAGGTGGTCAACCCCAAGACCCACTCGGTCCTGGGTTACACCTCGGATATCCCCCAGGGCGAGATAAAAGTGACGGAACTTCTCGGAAACAGCGGCGCCGTGGGACTGGCGTTAAACGGCGGCCCCTTCAAGACCAACGATAAGGTGAAAGCGGTTAAGTAGACACGGTTTTTGGTTTTTAGTTTTTGGTTTTTGGTGAAAAGACCATAAGCCGTGGATAATCGTAGGGGCGGTGAGGGCACCGCCCCTTTGTTATTTTTCTGCCCTGGATAGTCTGCGCTGCTCTGGGTTATTTCCAAAAACCAAAAACCAAAAACTAAAAACTGATCTTCTCCATCCCCCCCATGTACGGCCGCAGTTTTTCGGGTATCACTACACTGCCGTCGGCCTGCTGGTAGTTCTCCAGGATGGCCACCATGGTGCGGCCCACCGCCAGGCCGGAGCCGTTCAAGGTGTGGACCAGTTCGGCGCCCTTGGCCCCGGGGCGGCGGCAGCGGATGGCGGCCCGCCGGGCCTGATAGCTTTCGAAGTTGCTGCACGACGAGATTTCCCGGTAAAGGTCCTGCCCGGGCAGCCAGACCTCGATGTCGTAGGTTTTGGCCGCGGCAAAGCCCATATCCCCGGTGCACAGAACCACCACCCGGTAGTGGAGGTCCAACTCCTGCAACACTTCTTCGGCATCGTGCAGCAGGCGCTCCAGTTCGTCATAAGAATTTTCCGGCAGGGTAAACTTCACCAACTCCACCTTGTTGAACTGGTGCTGGCGAATCAAGCCCCGCACATCCTTGCCGTAGGAGCCCGCTTCGGACCGGAAACAGGGGGTGTAGGCGGTGTAAGACAGCGGCAGGTCTTCGGCGGGGAGGATTTCGTCCCGGTGGATATTGGTGACCGGCACCTCCGCGGTAGGGATCAGGTAATAGTTCAAGCCTTCCAGCTTGAATAAATCCTCCTGAAACTTAGGGAGCTGGCCGGTGGCCCGCAGGGAAGCCTCATTGGCAATAAACGGCGGCAGCACCTCCGTATAGCCGTGCTTGCCGGTGTGCAGGTCCAGCATAAAGTTGATTAGGGCGCGCTCAAGCTGCGCCCCGGCCCCCTTCAGGAGGGCAAAGCGAGCCCCGGTGATCTTGGCGGCCCGCTCAAAATCCAGGATGCCCAGATTCTCCCCGATATCCCAGTGGGCCTTGGGGGGAAAATCAAACCGGGGGGCCTCTCCCCAGGTGTGCGCCACCGGGTTGTCATCGCTCCCGGCGCCTACGGGCACGGACTCGTGGGGCAGGTTGGGCAGGTTCAGGAGGAACTCCCGGACCCAGGCGTCCTGGGCCTCGGTCCGGGCCTCCAAATCTTTGCTCTCTTCATTGATGGCGGTGCTCCGGTCGCGCAACGGCTTGGCCTCATCCCGCTTGCCAGCCTGCATCAAGGCCCCCACCTCTTTGGACAGATTATTGCGCTCGTGGCGCAACTCTTCCAGGCGGGTCAGGAACTGGCGGCGCTCGGCCTCCCGCCGGCGAAACTCTTCCAGAGAGATCTCCTGGCCCCGGTTTCTCAAGGCCAATTCTACTTCTTCCTGGTGTTCACGCACGAACTTTACATCCAGCATGGATAACTCCCGGGGTAGCACAACCTGAATAGATTTTTATCCCCCTTCCTGACAGGGGGATTAAGGGGGATCATGAACGTACCTCTAATCCCCCCTACCCCCCTTTATAAAATGGGGAAAAGATGAGGCTTTCGCAGAGGTCCCAATTAGTGTTAAAGGTACAATTATTGTAGGGGAGGACCTGCGTGTCCCCCCTGAAGGCGCACACACATGTGCGCGCCTACGTTTCGTCTGTTTATTCTTGACCGCGAATCGGTATAAACGCCATGCTAAGTTTCGTAGGGGTGCTGCACGAACCGCCCTTAGAGGGAATAAGCATTGATCGCCGGCGCCTGGTGCCCAATCCTCCCGCCTATTTAAGCTCCTCGATCAGGCGCACCAACCCGTCGGCGTCCTGGCGTTGAATGAAATAGAGAATATCGGCCACCGCGCCTTCCAGGGCCCGCAGCGCGATGCGGTTGGCCGGATTCTGCAACTGGATGCAGGCGTAGAGTTTGGCGTCCTGACTCAGCAGGTGGCGGGTCAATTTATGCAGGGTGGCGAAAGTGGGGGTGGAGAATTCCTCCAGATCTTCCAGGGAGACCCCCAGGTCGCGGATAACCGTCCCGAAGGCGATGAGGATGAAATGAGCCAGCCCCTGGACCACCGCCATGAGCCGGTCATGTTCCGCCGCGGTGGTGATCTTTACCCTGGCGCCGGCCTGGGTCAGGAAGTCTTGGAGCCACTGAAACCAGCGCTCCCCCCGCCCCTGGCAGAGTACCATGGTTTGGCCCTCGATGCTGGGTTCCCCGGGACCGAAGAGGGGATGGGTGCCCACCACTTCACCGGGGAAGGCCGACATCATGACCGCCATGGGCCGCTGCTTCACCGAGGTGAGGTCCACCAGGGCGGCGGCAGGCTTCAGGAACGGGGCCACTTCCCGGGCCACCTCGGTCACCTTGGGGATGGGCACCGAGATAATCACCACATCGGCTTCGGCGGCTACCTCCCGGGACGTCCGGGGGCTGCCGACATCCGACATCAGGACTTCCAAGCCCTGGCCTTCAAAGAAGCGTGTGAACCAGCGCCCCATCTGTCCCTGGCCGCCGATAATGGCAATGATGGGCTTCATTCTGACCCTCCGCAGCGCCGCCCGCGATGAATCATGCACTTAAGGAACCGCCGCTCAGGGAGGTTTCCGAAAAAAAGGCCGGTGCGCAGAGCGCACCCTACACCTTGCCAGGCCGAGCTGTGGCTGAAAGCTGAAAGCTGATAGCTGATAGCTGATTTCATTGAATCGCCCTCTGGCGCAGGAGAAAATCCGCCAGGGTGAGGCGCACCATGGCCATGATGACGGGGACGATGCGGGGAATGGCGCTGATGTCGTGTCTCCCTTTGACCGTCAGGGTGCAAGGCCGGCCCCCCAGGCCAATGGTCTGCTGCTCCCGGGCAATGGAGGGGATGGGTTTCACCGCGGCATTGAGCACGATGTCATCGCCGTTAGAGATGCCCGCCAGGATGCCCCCGGCGTGGTTGGAGGCGAAACCGCCGGGAATCAGGGGGTCATTGTTCTCGGAGCCCAACCGTCGGGCGGCATTGAAGCCGGCGCCGATCTCCACCCCTTTGACCGCGCCCACGGACATCACCGCCCCGGCCAAAGCCGCATCCAGCTTGTCGAAGACCGGCTCCCCCAACCCCGGTGGGCAACCCCGGACCCTTACCTGGACCACCCCGCCCAGGGAATCCTGAAGCGCCCGAACCTCCTGGACCCGGGCCTCCATGGCGGCTACCGCCTCCGGGTCGGGGCAGGCGAAAGGGTTGTCCCAGATGGAACTCTCATCTATGTTCCCGGCCCGCACCCCGCCCAACTCTATCGTGTAGGCCAGAACCTGAACGCCCTCCCGATCCAATATCTTCTGGGCCACGGCGCCGGCGGCCACCCGGGCCGCAGTTTCCCGGGCCGAGGCCCGCCCGCCGCCCCGATGATCTCTGATACCGTACTTGGCCTGATAGGTGAAATCGCCGTGGCCGGGGCGGAAAACGTGCCGGAGTTCGTCGTAATCCTGACTCTTTACGTCACGGTTATAGATGATCAGGCTGATGGGGGTGCCGGTGGTCTGCCCCTCGAACACCCCGGACAGGATTTCCACCTTGTCGGGCTCCCGGCGGCTGGTGGCGTGGGCCTGGACCCCGGGGCGGCGACGGGCCAGTTCCGCCTCGATGTCAGTGGTGCTGAGCGACAACCGCGGCGGGCAGCCGTCGATGACGGCTCCCAAGGCTGGGCCATGAGACTCACCCCAGGTAGTCACGCGCAACAGGCGTCCGAAGGTATTACCCGCCAAGGTTTTTGGCCTCCTGTTACAAAAGTTTAAGGTTCAAGGTTCAAAGTTCAAGGTTAAGAGTAAGGGCTGACATGAACTTTTTATGGGCTACGGGTGGGCCAAGGCCCAGGCATGACTGTTTTTAGGGCCTCCAGCACCAGTTTAACCACCTGGGTGACGGACCGGTGCGTGGTGTCAATGCTGATCTGGGCCGCGGCCTGATACAGGGGGGCGCGCGCCTCAGCCACTGCCGCCGCTTCCCGGATGGTGTCCCCCCCGGTCAGGCTGGGGCGATTGGCGTCCCGTGGCTGATCCTGGGCCAGCCGGGCCTGGATGGCAGCCGGGTCCGCCCTGAGCCAGATAATGATACCGTTTTCCCGGAGGGCTGCCACGTTGTTCGAGTCCAGGACGACGCCGCCGCCGGTGGCCAGAACCAGCCCCAGAGCGTCCCGGTAGCGGGCCACCAATTCCTTTTCCAACCGCCGGAACTCGCCCCATCCGCCTTGGGCCACGATGTCGGCGATGGGCCGGCCGGCCTCCCGGACCAGAACCTGGTCCAGGTCCACAAAAGAGCGCTGCAGTACCTCCGCCAGCCGGGCGCCTACGGAAGTCTTGCCCGTGGCCCGGTAGCCGATGAGGACCAGGTTGGGATGTCGCGACGGCTGCGGCTCGGTAAGATGCGCCATAGTGGTGGCCAAAAAAAGCTTAATAAAGGCAAATGGTTAGCTTTAGTTTACTATAAATCTCCCGGGAAATAAAGGGGCTTGGGCCGGAAAAGCCCCGGAAGTCCCGGAGAGCGGTATCTTACTATAATAAATTCCCTAACCGATTACTTGTCCTGAAAAGTTCTTCCGGTGGCACAGGCTTTCCAGCCTGTGCAGACTGACTGGCGGGCAGGGACGCCCGCCCCACTGACCTTTTCTTGGTTTACTGGTGGGCCGAAGACCCATGAGGAACTGCCTTGAAAAGTTTTCGTAGGGTGCGTCTCACGCACCAGGAACTTATGGCCGCGGCGGAGTGAGGGCGCTCGCCCCACCTGACTTTTATTACCATTTCCCCCAGAGCATCAAGCCGCCGATCAGAATGAAACTGGCTCCGGCGACCTTCTGCAGTAGGCCCTCGGGGAGCCAATGGGAGATAAAGCCGCCCAGGGATACCCCCAAAAGGGTTACCAAAACCAGGGCTGCGCTGCCTCCCAGGAAGACCGACAGGGGCAAACGGGTCTCAGCGGCCATGGTGAGAGCCGCCAGTTGAGTTTTATCCCCCATTTCCGCCAGAAAAAGGGTCCCGAAAGTGGCCCAAAAGATTTTCCAATCCATAGTGTCTCAGTTCCTTCAGGTTACCTTATCTATCAGCGTGATATCTTTCAATTCACCCAGAACCCAGAACCCAGAACCCAGAACCCGGAACCCGCCTTCAAGGCAGCCGGTAGCAGGCCCCTTCCCGGGCGGCGTCGACATAGCGCGGTTTGCCATGGGCTGGCAACATCTCCCGGGCCAGGGCCACGATTTTTTCCACATCGCCATCGCTGCGGCTGGGATCGTGATGCGTGAAGAGCAGGTTATGGACCTCCGCCTCTTTGGCCAGGTTCACCACCTCTTCATAGGTGGAATGTCCCCACCCCCGGCGTTCCGAGATTTCATCGGGGAGATACTGGGCATCGTGAATCAGTAAATCGCAGCCTCGGACAAATTCAACAAATTCGGGGATACGCCTGCCCCTGGCCGCGCTTAGTTCGTTGTCGGTAATGAACGCCATGGTATGCTTGCCTTCCCGGAACCGGAAGGCCAGGCCCCCTTGGGGATGATTGAGGCGTATGGAGTCAATCAGGACGCCATCCAGATCCAGGGTGCCACTGGCCACGGTGTTGAGATAATCGATGTCGGCCTTCAGGTGGTCGAAGGCCACCGGGAAAAAACCGTCCCCCATATGGCTGTCGAACACCCGGGTCATACCCTGAAAGGCGGGGGGCCAGCCATCGACGATGACCTTGGTGGACTCAAGATAAATAGGTTCAAAAAAGGGAATTCCCAGCAGGTGATCCCAGTGGCCATGGGTGAGGAGCAGGTGAAAGCGGCAGGGGATATGGCTCTCCATCAGATGTTTGCCCAGGAGGCGCAGGCCGGTACCGCCATCAATTACGATTCTCTGCCCGTTGGCTATCACCACTTCCACGCAGGTGGTATTACCGCCGAATTCCAGGGTTTGGGCCCCGGGGGCCGGAATGGAACCCCTGGTGCCCCAGAATTTTATCTCCATACGGTCGGTCTCCTCCTGCCGCCAGGTGTATTGGCGAATAAGGTTACGGGAACCTCAGCCCGAGCTGATTCCCTCTCAATAGTCGGCCAGATTTACCGGGTAATTCTCCAGTTCCAAAAACGCCGCCACCAGGCCGAAACAGCCGGAAAGCATCATGTCGCCGAACGGGGCGGCAAAGACCCCGGGCCCGCCCTGGGCCAGGCGCCGGCGGGGGCCGGTGATGACGGTGAAGGCAAATGAGCCTTTGCCGGTAAAATCCGGTGCATAGGCGCACCCATGTCCCTGGTCGTCAAAAACCTCGGTGTTGGTAAGCCGGCTCTGCTGGAATCGTTTTACATGATCCCAGAGTTTTTCCGGACTTAACAGCCCGGTGTGATGCTCGTAGATCCCATAGAGGCGGTCACCCCGGACCAGGGCCGCAAAGGTGTGGGCGTTGCCCACGTTGATCACCGTAAGACCGCGGTCCAGATGCTGCCGGGCCTGGGGATCGAGGAGCGCCCCCCTGACCCCGGCGGCGCAGGTATCCATCAGCAGCACCCCGGGTAAAACCTCGGCCACGGCCGCCATCCGGGTGAAGTGGCTAAGGGGCTGGCGGGTGGCCAGGGCCGCCAGTTTGCCTCCCTGGTCCAGAAAATTTTCCCAACCCTGGAAGCGGAAGCGGCGGTTGCTGCCCTGGGGGTGAAACCCATGGTCCTGGACCGCCACGGCAAAATGGCCGGGGAAGGGGACTTCGAAGGCGGCCAGCACCTGGCGCCATTCTTCTACCTCTATGTCCCCCAGGGTCAGGGTCACCGCCTCGGGGGGCGGGGACTCGGCCAGGATCACGCCCCAGGCTTGGACCGCCTCCAGGCGGTCACTGAAGGTGAAGGCCGCCTGGGCCGTGGCATAGACCGGCAGACCCTGGCCTAAATGGTGGCGAACCGCCTGGGTTACGGCGCCGCCGCCCATGACCCGGCCCTGCAAAAAAATGGGCTGCCTCTGAATGGTGAGGCGGCGTATCCGCCGGGCCAGGACCTGGGTGGGCGCCGGCAGGACCAGCTTGACGCCATTTTCCACGGTCTGGCCCGGCTCCCAGATAAAAATGTCCTGGGTGCCGCCGCCCACGTCCACCGCCATGAGGGAACCTTTAAACATGGCCTCCATCCCATTCGGCTGCCGCGGCCAGAACCAGGCGGGCGGCCTGATCCCGGGCCCGGCGAAAAGGCTCTGAGCGGTAGCCCGGGTTCCATTTTAAGGTGCTTAATTCATCTGAAACCACCAGCAGCCCGGCCACCGGCGTCTGCCGGAACCGTCCCACGGTGAACAGGGCCGCCATTTCCATATCCACCCCCAGGATTCCCTGGGCCTGGTAGGCCTTAACCATCTGCACCGTTTCCCGGTAAAAGCCGTCGGTGGACCAGACGGCGCCCTCCTGCCAGCGGTGGTCCGAGGCCGACAGCAGGCGCCGCAGGATTCCGGACAGGCCCGGGTCCGGGTCCGGGGGTTGGCCGTCCAGGGGATAGTGCCCGGAGGTGCCCTCAGTGCTTATCGTGGCGGTGGGGAGCACCAGGTCGCCGATGGAAAGCCCGGGCTGGAGGGAGCCGCACCAGCCCAGGGCCAGGACCATGCGGGCTCCCAGGACCATGAGTTTCTCCAGCACCATGACGGCATAAGGCGCCCCCAGGGCCGGGGCCGTGAGGGTGATGGGCCGGCCTTCCCAGCTTCCCTCCCGCACGGCGCAGTTGTAAATGTAGCGCACCGGCCCCGCAGGTTCCACCAATCGGCAGAGATAGCGGTAATCGGGCAGGGTGAAGGTGAGAATCACCCGCGCCGTTACCGGCTCGTCCCAGGCTTCCCGGGTCGGATTGATGATCGCCGCCGAGGGTGAGCCTCCGACATCCGGCGCCCCCGGACCGCCCGGGGAAAGGCCCCCGGCTATTGCGGCTACATCACTGCTCATGCCGCCTTCCGGGCCCTTTTGATTTTCCACACCAGGTACACTATCGCGCCGATCAGGCCCGCGACCACAAAGTAGTCCAGAATGTGGGTATATTGCTGTATAACCGGCCAATTTTGCTTGAGCCGGAACCCTAAATACGTCAGAAACCCGTTCCACAGGGTGGCCCCCACCGCAGTATAGAGGATAAAGGGGATCAGGGGCATCCGGGCCAGACCGGCGGGAATGGAGATGAGATGGCGCACCACCGGGATAAACCGGGAGATGAAAATGGTCTTGCCGCCGTGGCGCAAGAAAAAATGCTCGGTCCACTCCAGGTGGTGGACATTGAGCAGCAGGTAGCGGCCGTAGCGCAGCACCACCGGTTTTCCCAGCATCCCCATGCCGTAAGACAAAAGCGACCCCACGATGGAGCCCAGCGTGCTGGCCACCATCACCGGGACCACGCCGAATTGGCCCGTGAAGATCAGGAAGCCGGCAAAGGGCATGACCAGCTCGCTGGGGATGGGGGCAACCATGCTCTCCAGGGTCATCAGCAGGAAGATGCCTAAGTAGCTGCATTGATTGATGAACCACGTATTATAGTAACAGAGGGCTTCAGTCAGTCCCATAATTGCCGTTTTCTCCCAATTCCCGGCGGCGTATCTGCCGCTCCACCCGGGATTGCAACTCCGTCAGACCGGGACTCAAACTCACCGGGTAGGGGGTAGGGTCCGTTAAGACCTTGTGGGCTTCGGGTAGCCGGGCGAACTGGGCCTGGAAATATTCCCGGCACTCCGAAAGCGTAGGCAGCGGCCGGGTGATTCGGCCCTTGGCCATCACCGGCTGGAGCAGCGGCGTGCCCCCGGGGACGGCCTCGCGTCGAAGCGCGATGGTATCCCGGGCCATGGCGCCATGAGGGTCAAACCAGCGCCACACCTGCTTTTTGTCCACCAGGGTGACCTTGCCGGTGGACAGCTTCATGAGCGGCTGATCGCCGTAGCGCACCAGTTTATAGGCGATGTCGAAGTAGGGGGCGTCCGCCGAGACCCCCATTTTGGTGCCCACGGCAAAGGCGTCGATCCGAGCCCCGTCGGCCAGGGCCCGGGCGATTTTATATTCATCGAAACTGCCGCTGGCCAGGATGCGCACGTAACCTAAGCCATGGTCGTCCAGGACCCGGCGCACTTCCCGGCTGATGGCCGCCATGTCGCCGCTGTCGAGGCGCACAAAGTCCAGGCGCTGGCCCCGGGCCTCCATCTCTTTGGCCACCGTCACCGCATGACGGGCCCCGGAGAGATTGTCGTAGGTGTCGATCAACAGGGTGGTGCTGTTGGGGAAGTTCTGGGCAAAGACCCGAAATGCGTCGATTTCGTGGGGAAAACTGGTGATGTAGGAATGGGCCATGGTCCCGAAGATGGGAATGCCGTAGAGTTTCCCCGCCAGGACGTTGCTGGTGCCCAGAAACCCCGCCAGATAACTGGCCCGGGCCACTTTGAGACCGGCGTCGCGGCCCTGGGTGCGCCGCAGAGAAAAATCCACCAGACCCCGGCCCGCGGCCGCCTGGACCGATCGGGAGGCCTTGGTGGCGATCATGGTCTGGAGGCTGATGGCGTTGATGATGAACGTCTCCACCAATTGGGCCTCGATGATGGGGGCGCTCACTTCCAGGATAGGTTCATCAGTGAAAAAGATGCTGCCTTCGGGGAGGGCCTGGACCGCGCCGGTGAAACGCAAATCTCGCAGGAAGTCTAAAAAGCGCCCCGGAAAGAGCCCGGTGGAGGCGAGATAAGCTAGGTCATCGTCGGTGAAACGCAGAGTTTCCAGATACTCCAAGACCTCGGACAGCCCCGCGGCGACGAAATAGTTGCGCTGGGCCGGATACTTGCGGATAAACAGGCTGAAAGTGGCCTCCCCCTGCATATTCTGGTCGAAATAGCAGGCCGCCATGGTCAGCTGGTAGAGGTCGGTCAACAGCGCCGACAGTTCACCCGATGGTTGTTGGTCCAAGTTTACCTCAGTGGGGCTTTGCCGCCCTATATGCTATTGCCAAAAGTTTTTCCGCTATGGGAAGCCTTATAATCCCCCCTGCCCCCCTTTAAAAAAGGGGGAAAACTACCAAGAATTGCTGTTAAAGTCCCCCTTTGGAAAAGGGGGATTTAGGGGGATTTAAGAACCTCCACATGGAAGGAATTTATGGCAAACGCTATACCCGTCCCCAAAGCCTTCCGAAAAATTCCTCTTATCTTATTACAATACCTAGATGGTTTCTATATTTTTGGTTATTTTTTTCAGGACTGAGTCCAAGCATGCCGGGGCCAAAGCCTGGGAGATGGGGTCCGCGGGTCTTCCGGGTGGGTGGTTACCCTCGGGAAAAAACGTCGCCGGTGAGGTCCAGGCGCTCGCCGGCCATGAGCAGGCGGTACCCCAGGGCGGCCACCATGGCGGCGTTGTCGGTGCACAGGACCGGGGGAGGGAGGAAGAGTTCCAGCCCCGCGCCCTGGGCATGCTCCTGCAGCACCTGGCGCAGGCGATTGTTGGCAGCCACCCCGCCGCAGACCACCAGGCGGGAGCAGCCCTCCTGCTCAAGGGCCAGCCAGGCCCGGCTGGTGAGGCTGTCTACCACCGCGGCCTGAAAACCGGCGGCCAGATCGCATCGGGCCGCGGCGTCGGTGAGAATTTCCGGGTGCTGCTTGAGCCTCTGGGCCACCGCGGTCTTGAGGCCGGAAAACGAAAAGGTGAGGAGCTCCCCGTGGACCTTGGGACGGGGAAGATTGTAGGTCGAGGCATTGCCCTCTTGAGCCAGGGCCTCGATCCGGACCCCGCCTGGGTAGCCCAGGGCCATGAGCTTGGCCACCTTGTCGAAGGCCTCCCCGGCGGCATCGTCCCGGCTGCGCCCCAACAGGGTCATATCCGTGAAGCCGTCCACCCGGTAGAGATTGGTGTGGCCACCGGAGACCACCAGGGCCACGAAGGGGAACGCCGGCACGGTTTCCAGCAAAAATGCCGCCATGATGTGGGCCTGCAAATGGTGGACGCCTACCAGGGGTTTTCCCAGGGTGTAAGAAAGGGCCTTGGCCGCGGCCATGCCGATGATCAGGGCGCCGATGAGGCCGGGACGTTGGGTCACGGCCAGGCCGTCCAGGTCGGATAGGCTGATGCCGGCCTGATCCAATGCCCCCTGAATGACCGGCAGGATGTTTTCCAGATGCCGCCGGGCCGCGATCTCCGGCACCACCCCGCCGTATTGGGCGTGCAACTCGAACTGGGTCGCGATTACCGAAGACAAGACGGTACGGCCGTCGGCCACCACCGCGGCCGCGGTTTCATCGCAAGAGGTTTCGATGCCTAAGATTAGCATGGTGAATCAATAAGCCGCCGATAAGCGCCGATGTACGCAGATAGGGCTTTCATCGGCGTTTATCGGCGTCCATCGGCGGTTTCCCGTTTCGCTCCAATGGTCAGGTAGGGCTTCATTTTGTCTAATTTTTTCCGGCCGATACCGGAGACTTTTCTTAAATCAGCGATTTTTTTATAAGGGCCGTGGGCTCGACGGTAGTCAATTATCCTTCGGGCCATTACCGGCCCGATACCCGGCAAGGTTTCAAGGTCGGCTTTGGAAGCTATATTGGGATCAATGACGCGGCCCGGGGGCTTGGGTCCGATGTCGCTTTTACTCCCAGGCAGCCGTCCTTCCTGGCTTTCAAGGTGATATCCGGATACGGATTCCCCGGTGGTCATCGCCTCCCAGTCAGGCGGAGCACTAGCCTCCGGGGTTCCCAGCCCCAGATAGGGTTTGAGCTTTTCCAGGTTCGGGGGGCTGATACCCGAGACTTCACGTAAGTCCTCGACCTTCTTAAACGGCCCGTGCGCATTCCGGTAGTCGATGATGCGCCGCGCCAGGGCCGGGCCGAGGCCGGGGACGGCTTCCAGGTCAACGGCAGTGGCCCGGTTGAGATCGATGAGCAGGCCCAGGGTCAGGAGCTGCGACCCGGACATGGTTGAAACGCCATAGCCGCCGTCCGGCTTCACTTCCACCCGGCTGCCGGAGACGATGGTTTGGTCCGGGTCCGAGGGAGTCCCAACCGCCCCGGCTTTGGCCCAGACCTCCCCCAGGCTGGGTGGCTTCGGGAACGAATAGACCCCGGGGTGGGACACCTTCCCGGTCACCTCCACGAAGGCCAGGCTCAAGGTCCCGGGCGGGGGAGGGGAGGGGGTGAAGAAAACGTGGGCTCGCCAGGCGTACAAGCCAATGAGCACTGCCCCCAGGAGGAGGACAACGCCCAGTTGGGAGCGGCTGAAGTAGGGCAGACGGATCATGAGGAGGGGGAAAGGGGAGGGAGAAAAGGGAAAAAGGCGAAAAGGGGGAAGAAAGAAACAGGCTACATCCCTCATGGCGTTTTCTCCTGGCGTGGTGAGAGAAAATGACTAGTTAAATCAAAGCTGATGAGATTGACAGGTCCTTTCCCTTTTTGCCCTTTCCCCTCTTCCCCTTTTCCCCCCTCTTATTTGGTCCCCTGTTCATCCCGAAATAATTTATAGGTGATGGAATCCACCAGCGCCTGCCAGGAGGCGTCGATGATGTCGGTGGCCACTCCCACCGTGTTCCACCACTGGTGCCCGTCCCGGCAGACGATGAGGACCCGGACCATGGCGCCGGTGCCCCGCATGCCGGGGAGCACCCTGACCTTGTAGTCTTCCAGGATGATTTCCGTCAGCCGGGGATAGAAGCGCACCAGGGCCTTGAGCAGGGCGTTGTTCAGAGCGTCCACCGGGCCGTTGCCGAAGGCGGCGGTATGTACTTCATGGGGTCCCACCCGCACTCTAAGGGTGGCTTCGGGGAGCGGCGAGTCCGGGCCGCCCACTTTCTGGTCGATGATCCGGTAGGCTTGAAGCTGAAAGTATTCCTTGTACTGGCCCAACGCCGCCCGCAGGAGCAATTCCAGAGAGGCCTCGGCGTCTTCAAATTGGAATCCCTGGGCCTCCAGTTCCTTGACCTTGTCCAGGATGGTCTTGACGTTGCTGTCGAAGGGCGGCAGTTCCAGCCCTTGCGTTTCCAGGCCGAGAAACTGTTTCAGCTTTTCCATGGCCTGGCGCACCGCAGCATCGTGGCTCCCCATCTCCAGCCCCAACTCCTGGGCCTTCATGAGGATGTTGCCCCGGCCCGACAGGTCGGAAACCGGGATCACCCGGGCGTTGCCCACCAGGGCCGGGTCGATGTGCTCATAGGCCTTGGGATTGCGTTTCACCGCGGCGGCGTGGATGCCGCCTTTGTGGGCGAAGGCGCTCTTGCCCACGAAAGGCTGATAGCGGTTGGGACGGGCGTTGGCGGCTTCATAGACGAACCGGGAGATTTCGGTGAGGCGCTTCAGGTGGCCGGGGTCCAGGCACGCCAGCCCCATCTTCAACTGCAGGTTGGGGATGATGGAGCAGAGGTTGGCGTTGCCGCAGCGCTCGCCCACGCCGTTGATGGTCCCCTGGACCTGGCTGCATCCCAGTTCCACCGCGGCGACGGAGTTGGCCACCGCCAGTTCCGAATCGTTGTGGGCGTGGATTCCCAGGGGCGTTTCGGGGAAGCGGGCCTGTACCGCCTTAACGATCTCGATCAGCTCGCTGGTCAGGGTGCCACCGTTGGTGTCGCACAATACCAGATACTGGGCCCCGCCCTTGAGGGCCGCTTCCAGGCTGCTCAGGGCATAGTCCCGGTCTTCCTTAAAAGCGTCGAAGAAGTGCTCGGCGTCGTAAAACAGTTCCTCCACCCGGGGTTTGAGGTAGGCCAGAGAGCCGGTGATGAGCTCCAGGTTGCGCTCCGGCGTGGTTTGGAGGATTTCTCTGACCTGGAACAGGGACGACTTGCCGAAAATGGTCACCACCGGCGCCAGGCTGATGAGGAGTTCCTGCATGTTGGGGTCGGCTTCCGGCGCCCGGTCCTTGTGATGGGTGCTGCCGAAGGCGGCGATGCGGCTTAACCCCAGCTCGTAGTTGCGGATTTCGGTGAAAAAATCCTTGTCCTTGGGGTTGGAGCCGGGCCAGCCGCCTTCGATGTAATGAATGCCCAGCTGCGCCAGTTTTTGGGCGATGCGAATTTTGTCGGCCAGGGACAGGTTGAAGTCCTCGGCCTGGGTGCCGTCTCTTAAGGTGGTGTCATAGATTTTTATCTGGCGCATGGTTTACCTCTGCTGGCGGGGCGCCTCTCAGTGCGCCCTGAACGAGGGCGGACACGCAGGTCCGCCCCTACAAGAAACTTATTTTTTCTTCGGGGGCGGCGGCGTGTCCAGCCCGAAGGCGTCGTGGAGCACCCGCACGGCCAATTCGCCGTATTTGTCTTCAATGACGCAGGAAATCTTGATCTCCGAGGTGCTGATCATCAAGATGTTGATGTTTTCCGCTGCCATGGCCTCGAACATCCGGGCCGCCACCCCGGCGTTGTTCTTCATGCCCACGCCGACGACGGAGACCTTGGCGATGTTCTCCTCGCTCAAGACGTTCCCAGCCCCGATATCGGCGGCTACCGGCTTGACAATCGCCAGGGTCTTTTTCAGGTCGCCCTTGGGCACGGTAAACGTGAGATCGGTGTGGCCTTCGATGCTGGTGTTCTGGATAATCATATCCACCACGATATTGGCAGCAGCCACCGGCTGGAACAGGTGCAACGCCACGCCGGGGCGGTCGGGGACCCGGGTGATGGTTACCCGGGCGTCATTGCGGCTGAGCGCCACGCCGGATACCGGCACAATTTCCATGTCTTCATCCTCCACGGTCACCAGGGTGCCCGGCTCGTCGGAAAAACTGCTGCGCACCACCAGGGGGACGCCATAGCGCCTGGCAAAACCCACCGAGCGGATTTCCAGGACCTTGGCGCCCATAGAAGCCAATTCCAGCATCTCGTCATAGGAGATGCGGTCGAGCTTACGGGCCTTGGGGTAGATCCGGGGATCGGTGGTATAGACCCCGTCCACGTCGGTGTAGATTTCGCACAGGTCGGCTTTTAAAGAGGCGGCAATGGCCACCGCGGTGGTGTCGGAGCCGCCCCGGCCCAAAGTGGTGATGTTGCCCACTTCGTCCACGCCCTGAAAGCCGGCCACGGTGACAATACGCCCTTTCTTCAATTCTTCTTTAATGCGGGCGGTGTCGATGCCGATGATCCGGGCCCGGCCGTAGGCCCGGTCGGTGTAAATCCGGGCCTGGTGGCTCAACAGCGAGGTGGCGGGCACGCCCTGGGACCGGAGAAACATGGAAAACAGGGACACGGTTACCTGCTCGCCGGTGGCCAGGAGCACGTCCAACTCCCGGGGGTCCGGGTCATCGGATAACTCTTTGCCGAGATTGATGAGCCGGTCGGTTTCGCCGGCCATAGCGGACAGCACCACCACCATCTTGTTGCCGTCCCGCCAGCCCTTGACTACCCGGTTGGCCACATTGGCGATGCGATCGGGGTTGGCCACCGAGGTGCCGCCATATTTTTGCACAATGATAGGCACGACTGAACTCCAATAAGTTATGAAATTTTAATTATATCTCATCTTTAAAAAAAGCAAAGCGCTCTTGAGCCTGGTTTTGCATTTGCGCCACCTGAATTTTTAGATTGACGCTGGTGCATAAATAGTGGTATTAATGAAAAAAATCACAAGTAAAGGAGGCCAGGTACATGGCTGCCAAATTGATCAAAGGGGCGGAGGTTGCCGCCCAGATCCGCGAGGAGTTGAAAAAAGAGGTAGACGAACTGAAGGCCAAACATAATGTTACTCCCGGCTTGGTCACCATCCTGGTAGGCGAGAACCCCGCCTCCGTCAGTTACGTCACCGCCAAACAGAAGACCTCCCATGAGCTGGGCTTCTATTCCATCCAGGACAGCCAACCCGCCGACATCACCGAAACGGCCCTGCTGGCCCTGATCGACAAATACAACAAGGACCCCAAGATCCACGGCATCCTGATTCAGTTGCCGGTGCCCAAGCACATCGACTCCAACAAGATCCTGTTAGCCATCAATCCCGACAAGGACGTGGACGCCTTCCATCCGGTGAACGTCGGCCGCATCCTGATCGGCAACTACGTCTTTCTGCCCTGCACCCCCGCAGGCTGCCAGGAACTCATCAACCGCTCCTACGGCGACCCCAAGGGCAAGGAAGTGGTGGTGGTGGGCCGCTCCAACATCGTGGGCAAACCCATGGTGGCCATCATGATCCAGAAGCTCCAGGGCGCCAACGCCACCGTTACCTGCGTCCACACCGGCACCCCCAAGGATAAGATCATCGAGCACTGCCGCCGGGCCGACATCCTCGTGGTAGCCGCCGGCGTGCCCGAATACGTGCAGGGTGATTGGATCAAAGAAGGCTGCTGTGTCATCGACGTCGGCGTCAACCGGGTCGGTATCAGTGAGAAGACCGGCAAGGCCATCCTGAAGGGCGACGTCCACTTTGAGTCTTGTGCCGCCAAGGCTTCCTTTATCACCCCGGTGCCCGGTGGGGTCGGCCCCATGACCATCACCATGCTGATGAAAAACACCGTCATGGCCGCCAAGGCCGCGGCTGGGCTGATTAAGATTTAAGTGAGGGACGGTTGATTTGGAGGAAGGGGGCAAAAGGCTTTTTCGTAAGTTCCCTTTCCCTTCCCCAATCCCATAAGGAAAAAAACGTAGGGGCGACCCGTTGGGTCGCCCCTGTCTTTTGGTAGCCCAGGCATCTCGCAGTTGGAAGCCCTTGCCATTCCCACACCAACCTCTAATGCGAAAAGGCGATTTCCGGGTAGACCTCTTCCGGGTCGAAGACCTTGGGGTCGGCGATTTCCCAGCCGTCGGGGCTGAATTTGCGGAAAAAGCAGGATTGGTAACCCAGTTCGCAGGCGCCACCCGCGGGCCGCACCTTGAGAATCAATTGGTTCCCCCCGCAAGACAGGCGCACCTCCACCACATCCTGAAAATGCCCCGAGGCCTCTCCCTTGGCCATCACCTTGCGTTTGGCCGGGTGGTAGTAATAGACCCGGCCCGTGGCGGCTATACGGGAAAGGGCCTCCTGGTTCAGTTCCACCAGCATCAACACCATGCCGCTCGCGGCGTCCTGAATGACCGCCGGGATCAGCCGGCCGGCCGGCAACGGCAGCCACTCCGGCAAACCGGACCATATTGCTTGCACCTTTAGCCTCCCTTTACCCCGGGCCGTTGGCGCCGGTACCCGGTTAAGCCTCCATATCATGATTTTATGGCCTCATTCCAGAAAAATCTTAGCGAAAAGTTCAAGGTTCAAGGTTCAAAGTTCAAGGTTGATGTAGGTTGCGCACCGCGCCTCAGCGGCGGGCGGGATGGCCGTTTTTTCATGCCTTATGGGTGGGTCAATGGCCCATGAGGAATTGTCCGGAAATTTCTCCCTTAAATGCCGCGGCGTCTCAGAGGTTAACTAAAATGTTCTCCCGAAGACTATAGCCCAGAAAAATCTTGACATATTTTGTGGATAGATGGTATTTAGGAGGAGGCAAAGTGAAATTGTGCACAAATAATTCGTCCAAAATAGGGAGGAGTCAAAAACATGGCGAGATTAGGTTTTATAGAATTTTACTACAGCACCAAACACAAACCGGTCGATAAATATAAGTGCGATAATGCTAACGTGCTTAATTTGCTGAAAAGCCTGGAAGCCAAAGGCGTAGAGACCGTCGCCATCGATATGGCGGATATTGCCGATCCTTTCAAGCAGTATCACAAGGCCTCCAGCGGCCCCGCCTCCGATAAGCGCCCCGTGTTCGGCGAGGTTCGCGGTTCGGATTATAAAGAATACTTCGGCAAGACCATCCCGGCCCTGTGCTGCTACGTCAAGAAAGGCGACCGGGCCCCGGTGGAGGTTTTTCCCCGTGGTGACAAAAAGTTGGGGCGGGAATATCTCATCGAGGAATTCTTGGAAAATTATATCGGCGAATTGGAAGGACGGATCGAGTCCCCCGAAGCCAACTAATCTTTTTTGCCGCACCCGGCCCCACCTGCAAGCGGTGGGGCTTTTTTTGTCCACCGCCGGCCGCAATACCGTCGGGGTGGTCCTCCTGGTTCACAACTCCTTAAGGGCTTGGGAATAAACTTCGTAAGCGGCTCCGCCGAACAGCACCAGACGGACCCGCTCGATCTCCGGGTGGCCGGTCAGATAGTCGGTCACGGTCTTCAAGGCGATCCGGGCCGCGTCCGCTATGGGGTAGCCGTAAATTCCGGTGGAGATGGACGGAAAAGCCAGGGATTTTATGCCCTGGGCCGATGCGAGCTTCAGGCTCTCCCGGTAACACGAGGCCAGGAGCTCCGGCTCCCGGTGGTGACCGTCCTGATAAACCGGGCCCACGGTGTGGATCACGTATTTGGCCTTGAGGTTGCCGCCGGTGGTAACCCTGGCCTCTCCCGTCGGACACCCTCCCAGGCGGCGGCATTCAGCCGCGATGGCAGGGCCGCCGGCCCGGTGGATAGCGCCGTCCACCCCACCCCCGGGCCGCAAGGCGGCATTGGCGGCGTTAACTATGGCGTCCGTGTCTTGCCGGGTGATATCCCCTTCCACCAGTTCCAAGGTTGATGTCCCAACCTTCACTTCCATACCATAGCCTCCGACTTCACTTATCCCGAGTTGCGCTCAAAATGTAAAGCAGTAAATGTAGGGGCGCACCTGGGTGTGCGCCCGCTTGGAGGAACACGCAGGTTCCCCCCTACAAAAAATTTTCATTTTCTGGGGTGGGACATTTGTGGTTCATGGACTTTTAACGTGCAAAATCAACCCGTAGGGGCGGTTCGCGAACCCCCCCAACGACGAAAATGTCCCCTAGTTCCCCCCAACCCATTCTTGGTCAACTCACGCAGGAATCAGCCGGTACGGCGCCGCCCGTTTGGTCCACTCGCTTCCCGGGAATTTAGCCGTCAGGGTGTCGTAGGCTGCGCGCAGGGGTTTGGGGTCGTGGGTCATTTTATAGCGGGAAACCCCCAGGTAAAAGACGGCCTCTGCCGCCGCAGCACTGTCGGGGTATTCCCTCAGGGCCTCGTCGAACATGCCCTGGGCCTCGGGATGGGCCTCGGCGTTGAAGTAATATTTGCCCTTGCCCACCATGAACGTCGGAATGAATTCCTCGGGAGCGAGAAACCCCACCTCCCGGTGCACCTCGTTGCCGTCGGCATCCAGCACGATGATGGTGGGGGTCCATTTCACATTGAACTGGTTCATCAAGGCGGTGTTCGAAGTCTCGATCTGAACCGGGACAAAGTTATAATCCACGAACTTGACGACCTTGTCATTAGGGTACGTAACCGCACCCATCTGTTGGCAACCGATTCACTGAGGATTGAAAAAATCCAGCAGAACCGGCTTTTTCGTCTGTCGGGCGTGGTCCTTGGCCTTGGCCAGGTCATCCAGCCAGCAGATATTCAGGGCCATGGGGATTGCCTCCTTTCTCGGGATTGGGGCCGGTTGTGCCCCATCGATATGGAAAAAACATAAGCATTACCGGCCAAAAGGCAAGGGAGGCGGTTGCGGCTGGGCAGGTGGACGTGCGGTTCCGGGTGAACGCCGGACGGGAGGGCTGGATCGCCCTCCCGCGGTTTGGTTTTTCGGCAGGTTTCGGTCAAAGATGATTCATTACATACCCGATAAATAGCGAACTCTCTACGCCACAATGGTAACGGCGCAGCCTTTAGCGCTCTGCACCACCTTGGTGGTTACGCTTCCCAGGACCAGGGTTTTGGCCAGGCCCAGGCCGCGGCGGCCCATGACGATGGTGTCGAAGTTCCCGGCTGCGGCGACGCTGAGGATGTCTTCGGCCACGTCGTAATCTTTGGGCTGGAATTTATTAACCACCGCATCTTTGGCGACCCCGGCCTTGGTCAAGCGCTCGTGGGCCTTTTTCACCAGACCCTGCCATTTCTGCTCTTGTTCTTTTTGCCAGGCAGCCACCAGCCGCTGCCGGGATGCTTTTTCTTTTTCATCCAGGATGTGGCCGTCATCCCAGAAGGCCGGCGGCAGGCCCGACAACACATGCAACAGCGTGACCTGCACCCCCGGGGTCTGACCGAAGGCCTCGGCCGCGTATTCCACCGCGCCCCAGGCCCCTGGAGAGCTATCCAGGGCGATTATTACCTTATGGGCCATTACTACCCTCCTTTTGCCGAGATGAGGTTAATGTTAAGCACCCGGTGGAGGGAATGTCAACGCATTATCCGGTTAAAGGTATGGTAAGGGGGTGAAAGTGCCGGCAGCTCGTTTCCTGAAGCGAGAGGCGCAGTTCAGGGTTTCGGCGATCTTGCCTTACCGCGATCAGCCGTTCCGGTTGACTCCCATATAAAAATCTTGCAATGTCACCCCCTTGCCCATAAAATCCCAGGGAAAGAACCATGGTTATGGACCAAAGAGACGATTCCTTCTATAGTCCCCCGGATACCGGCCAGGTAGACCGTCTGCTGGCCACCATCGAGTTCTCCAAGGCCCTGGTGAGCGCCTACGACATGGAGTCGCTCCTCACCGCCATCCTGGAGCGCATCAAAGAGATCATTCCCGCCCAGAACTGGTCGTTGCTCCTGATCGATTCCCAAACCGGTGAACTTTATTTCGCGGTGATCGTGGGCCTGGCCCCGGAGACGGTGAAGGATATCCGCCTCAAGCCCGGAGAAGGGATCGCCGGGACCGTGGCCCAGACGGGGAAACCGATCTTTATCCCCGACGTCAATCAGGACCCCCGCTTTGCCGCCCGGGTGGACGTCCAAACGGGCTTCGAGACCCGTTCCATCATCGCCCTGCCCCTGATCGTCCGGGGGGCGGTGATCGGGGTGTTTGAAGTGGTTAACGTGGCGGAAGAGAGATACTTCCGGGAAAAATACCTGCCCCACCTGACTATTCTGGCGGACTATGTGGCCATTGCGGTGGACAATGTCCACAATTTGCAGAAGCTCGAGGCCCGCACTTTTATCGACGAGGTGACGGGGTTCTACAATACCCGGTATCTCATCCACGAACTGGACCGCCTCATACCCCAACTCCTGAACCAGGGTGAGCATTTTTCCGTGGTGTTTCTGGACCTGGACAATTTCAAGAAGGTGGTGGACAGCTACGGGCACCTCAGGGGCAGCAAGGTCCTGGGCCAGGTGGCCAGGGTGATTCACGGGGTGCTGGAGGCGGATGACAGCCTGGTGCGCTATGGCGGTGATGAGTTCATCATCCTGATGCCCCGCCGGTCCCGGTCCGGCGCCCTGGAGACCACCCGGCGCCTGCGCCGGGCTCTCAACCAGACCACCTTCCTGCAAGATGAGGGGATAGCGATCCAGGTTACAGCCAGCTACGGCATTGCCTCCCTGCCGGAAGACGCCCAGGACCGGGAGAAGCTGCTGCTCATCGCTGACCGGGCCATGTTCAGCGGCAAAGGCCGGGGCCGGGATCGCATCATGGTCGGCCAGGACCTGATTCCAGTAGAAAATGAGGACTAGTGTGA
>Ga0351888_1018_pt1 | contig 82897 bp, 23 predicted proteins | sample TotcelFGM3001M13_FD_206770 | JGI IMG/M metagenome (GOLD analysis project Ga0351888, IMG submission 206770) | Enriched cells from coal bed in the Powder River Basin, Montana, United States - Total cells FGM rep3 HSBNCT.FGM.300.1.M13 ... | reverse complement strand
ACAAGTTATCACCAGCGCCGGGTCATTGCAAGAGAGGGGCGACTGCCTTGTGATAACGCCCAAGAACTCTATCCAGCTAACAAAACGAGCAGCTTGCGCAAAAGAGGAAATCTAGATCCTTTTCGATCGGTGCGTATCACCGAAACGAACGATGTCGCTACCCAGGGCGACGGCGACGCTCGCACAACTCGTCTCGCCTTGCCCTTGGGCTGATATGTCGGGTCCTTTCAGGGCAAAGGCGACGCAAACGACAAGAACGTGCGGCTCATCGCGCGAAACCGAGTCGTCACGGCGATGGCTGGCCCGGATGGGACTCCGGGCCGCGGGACGCGAAAAAATGCTTGCCACCGCAGGCCCTGCGGCCCCGTTCTCGCCGTGGCTGACTTGAAGCGTGGGCAAGGGGAGGATTGGCTTTTCGTGGCCGTTTGGACGTAGCCCGCTCAGGGCGCTAGCATCGCCGAAAACTGCTTGCGCAACTCGCGCAGCTGCTGCTCCTGCGCCTCGCTGAACGAGCCGCTCCGCTGCGCATACGTGTCCATCCAGACGGCCAGGCGGCGGCGGTCTTCTTCCGGCAAACGCACGTCGTAGTGGCTCGGTTCGGCGGTCAACAGCCGATACAGCTTGCTGTTCTGTGCCGGCATTTGGCCCACGAAGGACTGGTCGCGTTCAAAGGCCAATTTGCGCAGGTCGCCGTCGGCATACTCGAGCAGCTTCTGATACGCCGTCGCGGGCCTCAAGTCGAAAGCCGCGGCAACCGCGTCCTCCACACCGCTCTGGTGACAAGATACACAGTGCCGATCCAATACCGGCTGGACCAACTGGTCGAATCGCAGCGGCCAGCTGCCGTCGGGTTCCGGTACCAGCGGCGAGGGGTCCCGCAATGCGGCCAACGGCATCCGCACCGGCAGCGGCGCGCTGTCGCGGTGCTCGTGACAGCCGACACAGCCCAAGGTTTGCCCCGGCTGGACGTAGGTCAACGACCGCATGGTCTGGACGGCCAAGCCATCGGAGTCCAAGGCTTGAAACAGCACGGGGATCCCCGACGGGACCCGGAACAACGCCGATCCATCCGCCTCGACGGGCGCGGTACCCAACACGAACTTGCCCGGATCTTCGGCCGATACGCCCAGGCTGGGATGGTTCATCTGCGGCTGGACCTTGGGCGGCACGCCGATGATCCGCAAGCGGTGGATCGTCCCTCGCGGCACCCCGTTCAGGCCTTGGTAGACATCCTGGACCAGGAACGCACCTTCCTGCCGACTCGCCCAATCGATCGCGTCGGGAATCGTCCGTGGCACCGGTCGAGGCGCGACGGGAACCGGCCACACGCTGGAAATCGCCGGGTCGCGATGCAACAGGGTCAGATTTCCGAAGGCGTCGTACAGGTAGATGCCACAGGCGTTGGGCGGATTTCGAGGATCTTCCGGCTTCATCAAGGTATGGGGCGGCAAAGGCCGATCCGACCAGCCGGTCAGGAAGACCTGTTCGGACAGCGGCCACGGATCGACGTAATACGACTTGGGCCAGCCTTCCGTTTCGGGGAAACAGACTTCCGGCGTCAGTCGCGTCAACGGCCGCTCGAACTCGATGCCTCGCGTACGATCCAACAAGGCCAGCGATCCGCCGGTGATCGAGTGATGAGCGGTCGCCGTAAAAATCAATTGGTGCGAGCCCGGAATCGGCCGGGCCTGGAACACGCACTGCGGCCGAACCGTGTAGTTGCCGTAAACCAGTTGCGGATTGGTACCGTCGGGGTTCTTGGACCAGAGGCTGAAAAAGTGACCGTTGAAGCGGTCGATGTAATCCCACCGGGCATACAGGATCCGCCCGTCACTTGCCACCGCCGGCGTCCATTCAAAATTCTCAAACGCCGAAATGGCACACCAATCACCCCCATCGGCGTCTATCGTGTGCAGCGTGAACACGGCTACCGGCCGATGGTTGCCGCCGCCGCAGCGGACGAAGCTGTCGGGGCAGGTCTCAGCCGCCGTCATCCGCGCACTGTGCTTGCCCGCTTGCAACGCCGTGCCCTTGCGCGTGGACAGCAATACGATCCGACCATTCGGCAAGTAGCGGGCATCAAAGTCGTCGTATCGACCGCGGGTCAGTTGCCGCAGTCCGCTGCCGTCAACGTTCATCTCGAAGACGTGGTAGAACGAGTCCTCCGGCAGATTCTCCTTGTCCGTCTTGTCCGCGACGTTCGCCAAATCCGGATAGTGCCGACAGTAGGCGAACAATATCTTGCGGCCATCGTAGGACAGGTCCGGTCCGAGGAAGCTGCCCGCCGGCCAGTCGGAGGTGAGGCACTCGACCGTCGGATCGCCGCTGCGAAATCCCTGCAACAGATAGATTCCGCCCCCCGGTTGCGACCACCAGCCGTAATGCTGGTCGGAAACGTGCGGAAACAAGGTCGGCGCGCGTTTGACAAACAAGATCGTATCGAAATTCAACAGCGGGTTTTGCAGCGACAGGGCGCGAATCTGCTCCTGGGCCTGAAAGTACATTTGCCGAGCCGCATCGGGATCGGCATCCGCAACGAACTGTTCAGCGCGCGTCCGGATCGCCTGCAACTGGGCCCGTTGTGCCGTCGTATCCAACCCGTGCTGCTGTAGCTGTTCCGCCAACTGCAGGCCCTGCTGCACAACCTCGACCACCACGGGCGCAGCCGATGGCGGCTGCGAACTGCGGCGGGCGGACCATTGACTGGTACTGCTCTGCGTCGCCGGCTTGTTCAGGGCGATGTTCTCGTCGCCGCCCGGCGCGTAGATTTCGACTTCGTCCAAGTGGAAATAGCTGTGACCAGGCAACTGCAGACGCACATAGCGTGCCTGGGCTGCCTGCAGCGATACCGTCAGCGGCTGGTTGTCCGTCTGGCCCAGAAAGGCCGTTCCGTCGTGCTGATAGGCCTGGCGGAACTCCCGGCCATCGTCCGACAGCAGCACCAGGATGCGCGCGGCCCGCAGCGCGAACCCGCCGTCACAGCGGTTGTACAGCAGCAGATGATCCAAGGCGGTGGCCTGTCCCAAGTCGACTTGCCACCAGGGCTGCGGCTCGTTCTCCGTGTGGAACCCCCATTTGCCGTCTTTGACGCCATCTACGCCGCCCGCCGCATCCTCCGCCACGGTGATGTTCCCGCTGGGCGAGGCGTTTCGCGGATACCGCAACTCGAGTTGGCGAAGCCAGTCAGCTTCCAGTTGCCCGCGCGTCAACGCCGGCTCGGCAGCCCAAACCGCCGTCCACCATACCAGTACCACCAACGATGTCGCGATGCGGATGGTCCACGCTCGGATCTGTCGTCTGCCGTTCATCTTCGCCCCCAGAAATCGAGGAAACTCAGAAGATCACCGGGCATCATTGTACTCGCCAAGCGGCAGCGGTGGAAAGATCGTGTTTACCTCAATAAAGGTCTTGAGATGGCACGTTGACACCGACCGGTTTTGTTCTCGCCCGACGGCCGATCACTTGCGGAGGATTTGGTTGACGGCTGCCCGCCCGAAACGCATGCTCCACGGCGTCGTTCACCTCATTCCCCTCCGGCCCTTTCGGCAATTTCCGGCAGCCACTACAATCGGCGTAATGGCTCAGCAAGGGGAGCGGTGAAAAATGGCGGAACGAAAGCGTTACGACTGTGTGATAATCGGCGGCGGGCACAACGGCTTGATCGCGGCGGCTTATCTGGCCAAGGCCGGTCGCTCGGTGTGCGTGCTGGAACGGCGGCACGTCCTGGGCGGTTGTGCGGCCACGGAAGAGCTGTGGCCCGGCTACAAGGTCTCCACGGCCGCTTATGTGATCAGCCTGCTGCTGCCGGAGATCATCCGCGACCTGCGGCTGAAGCAATATGGCTTTGCGATTCTGCCGCGAAATCCGTCGTCGTACACGCCGTTGCTGGATGGACGCTCGCTGCTGATGGGGCCCGATCGCAACCGCACGCTGCAGGAGATCGCCAAGTTCAGCAAACGAGACGCCGAGGTATATCCGGAGTACGAGGCCCTGTTAGAGCGGATTGCCGCTGCCATCGAGCCGATCTTGTCCAAAACGCCGCCCGACATGCTGCCCCTGTCCAAGGAATGGCGCAAGGTCAGCGTCACCAAGCGTTTTCGCGACACGTCGCGATTATGGGAACTGTATCAAGCGCTGTCGGGACTGGGCGACGATTTACCGGAGGCGGTCGAGTTGGTCACCGGCGCGGCGCGGCCGATCTTGGAGCGTTGGTTCGAGGCCGAGGTGTTACGGGCGACGCTGGCCACCGACGCCGTGATCGGGGCGTACGCCGCTCCATCGTGGCCCGGAACCGCTTACGTCCTGCTGCATCACGTGATGGGCACGGCGGGCGGCGCACGCGGCATCTGGGGCTACGTCCAAGGCGGCATGGGCGGTTTGGCGACCGCGCTCGAAGCCGCCTGTCGCGACCTGCATGTCGAGATCCGCCGTGAAGCGGAGGCGGCTCGCATCGTCAGTTCCGAGGGCCGCGTGCTGGGCGTGTTGCTGGCGGACCACACGATGCTCGAAACGCCGGTGGTCGCCTCCAGCGCCGATGCCCACGTGACGTTCGAGCGGCTGTGCGATCCAGGCCAGTTGCCCGCGTCTTTTCGCCGGGCAGTAGCCCGCATCGATTATCGTTCGGCGTCGGCCAAGATCAACTTGGCCTTGTCCGAACCCCCCAGCTTCCGCGCCGATCCGTCTCGCGGCATCGCCGAGCATCATCACGGGACGATGCACATCTGCCCCACGCTGGACTATATCGAACGGGCGTTCGATGACGCCAAGTACGGTTGGCCCAGCACCGAACCGGTGCTCGAGTTGACGTTGCCGTCGAGCGTCGATCGGACGATCGTGCCGGACGGCAAGCATCTGATGTCAATCTTCGTCCAATACGCGCCGTACGCGCTGGCGGGCCGCAGTTGGGACGAGATCAAGGAGGATTTCGCCGATCGTTGTATCGAGCTGTTGGCCCGCTATGCCCCCAACGTACCGGGGGCGATCGAGCACCGGCAGGTACTTAGCCCGCTGGATCTGGAACGGACCTACGGCTTGACGGGCGGCAATATAATGCAAGGCGCGATGCACCTACATCAACTGTTTGCTCTGCGTCCGGTGGCCGGTTGGTCCGATTACCGCACGCCGATTCGCGGCCTGTACCTGTGCGGCTCCGCCGCCCATCCCGGCGGCGGAGTGATCGGAGCTTGCGGCAAAAACGCCGCGGAGGAGATCCTGCGGGATGGCTAGGATATCAAGGGGTGCTGACGCCCGAAGGAGACTATGAGTACCTGGACACTGCCGGAATTGAAATTGCCGTGGGAACGGAACTCTCTGACCGACTGGATCGTGGCGACGGACGAGCACGCGGAGCACCATTTGGCGCTGCTGGCGCAGGCCGAAGCGGCGCTGGATTCGGCTGCCGTGCCACCAGCCGAGCGGGCGGCGCTGGCTCAAAAAATTGACCGCTGGCGGTACCAGCACTTGAACGAGCACGTCGGCGCGATGACGCCGCAGAACGAAGCTTTGGTCGATGCCTTGGACGCGGCGGCTCGGCGACTTGCCGGGTGCGCGGATTTGACGCCACGGCAAACCCGCCTTGCCGTGGATGATCCCCGCTGGGACACCGCCTCGATTCAGGACGCCTGCGCAACGCTCGATCCGTCGTATCCGCTGCAGATCCTGACGCAGCGAGCCACGCAGCTGACACAGCAGCATTTTCCCAGTTCACCGGTTGCAGACTCGCAGCGCCCCGTCCGCCATCGCATGTTCCTGTACGCCCCGCTGTACGTTTCCAGCGATTGCGTGAACTACTGCCTGTACTGCGGCTTTCGTTACCCGCAGCAGATCCCGCGACGGCACCTGACGGTCGCGGAAAGCGTGGATCAGGCGCGGATTCTTCGCCAGCGAGGGTTCCAGCATCTGCTGGTCGTCGGCGGCGAGTTTCCCAGCCAGACGACGCCTGCGTACTATGGCGAGATCACCCGGGCGCTGGCAGCCGAAGGCTTTGAGCTGAGCATCGAAATCGCCGCGCAAACGACCGCGGCTTATGGCCAGCTCGTGCAGGCCGGCGTCTGCGGACTGACCTTGTACCAGGAAACATACGAGCGGGCGGGATACGCCAAGTACCACACGCGCGGCCCGAAAACATCGTATGACTGGCGGCTGGAATCCCACGATCGGGCCGCCGAGGCGGGAATGCCGCGGCTGGGGTTGGGCATCCTGTTGGGGCTGGCCGATCCGCGCGCCGACCTGTTGGCCATGCTGCGTCATGCGGCGTACCTGGCGGATCGGTTTCCGGATCGTACACTGGCGTTCAGCCTGCCGAGAATTCACGAAGCGCCCCAAGGTTTCCAGCCCCCGTTTGCGGTCACGGACGAGGACTTGATCCGCTTCTACTGCGCCTTGCGGATCGCGTTTCCCCGAGCGGTGCTCGTGCTGTCGACGCGCGAGCAAGCCGAGCTGCGCAACACGCTGGCCAAGATCTGCATCACGCAGATGAGCGCCGGCAGTTCGACCGCGCCCGGAGGTTACGGCCCCGAGGACACCACGGTTGTTGCGAGCGAGGGTGAACAATTCCCCGTATCCGACCATCGCGCGCCGGCCGAAGTCGTCGCTTGGCTCGAGCAGGAGGGATTCGAAGTCGGCTGGAAAAGTACCACGTAGCCCGATCTGCTTCGAGAGCGGGAACCTGTTGTGCAAGGGCCTGACATGCAGCGAAGGGAGCCCCCCCGCGGTTGTGCGGTTTAGCCTTTGACCACGCCGATGGGCCGCATGCGAGCCACCTTGGCGGCCAGATTGGCCCGATGGACGACGTCGACCACGACGTTGACGTCCTTGTAGGCCGCGGGCTGTTCTTCTGCCAGGCCGCGCCAGCTGCGGGCGCGGGCGATCACGCCGCGGGCCGCCAGTTCCTGATCGATCCGCCGGCCTTGAGCGTGTTTCACGGCTGCCGTGCGGCTCATCTTGCGACCCGCCCCGTGGCAGCAGGTACCGAACGTCTGCTCCATACTGCCGTTGCGGCCGACCAACACCCAGCTGGCTCGTCCCATGTCGCCGGGGATAATGACCGGCTGGCCAATCTGTTTGTACGCGGCCGGGGTTTCCGGGTGGTCGGCCGGAAAGGCTCGCGTGGCGCCTTTGCGATGCACCCAGACCTGGCGATCCCGGCCCCCGATCGCGTGCCGCTCGAACTTGGCAATGTTATGAGCCACGTCGTAGACCAGGTTCATTCGCAACTGCTGCCAACTGCGTCCGAACACCGCTTCGAACGTCTCTCGCGCCTGCCACATCAACAGCTGGCGGTTGCACCAGGCGAAATTGGCCGCTGCGCACATCGCGCCCAAGTAATGCTGGCCCTCGGGGCTGTCGATCGGCGCGCAGGCCAGCTGGCGATCCGGCAGCTGGATACCGTACCTCTCGGGCACGCCGCGGAGCGTTTTCAGCGCGTCGTCGCAGACCTGGTAGCCCAATCCGCGCGAGCCGGAATGCACCATCACGCAGATCATGTCCTTTTCCAAACCCATGACGGCAGCGGCCTGTTCGTCGAAAATCGCTTCGACAACTTGCACCTCGAGGAAATGGTTGCCCGAGCCCAACGTTCCGCATTGGTCCAAGCCGCGTTCCAGGGCCCGTTGGCTGACGTACTCCGGCACCGCGTCCCGCAGGCAACCGCGCGCCTCGGTATGCTCGACGTCGCCATCGGTCGCCAGCTCGCGATCGCGCAGGTAGCTCACGCCGTCGCTCATCAGCTTGCGCAATTCCTTGGCGTTGTAGCGGTACTTGCCGCCGCGTCCCGTCCCGGCGGGGATCTTGGCGAACAACTGGTCCATCAGCCGCGGCAGTTGCGGCTTGACGTCCGTGTAAAACAGGTCCGTTCGCATCAGCCGGACACCGCAGTTGATATCGTAGCCCACTCCGCCGGGCGAAATCACTCCCCCTTCGTCCGGATCCGTGGCGCACACTCCGCCGATGGGAAACCCGTAGCCCCAGTGGATATCCGGCATCGCCAAGCTAGCGTGCTGGATGCCCGGCAAAAACGCCACGTTGGCAACTTGTTCGCAAGCTTGATCGTGTTTGATCTCCTCCACCATCGCCTCGCTGGCGAAGATCAAACCATCGACTCGCATGCCTTGCTTGTAACTCTTGGGAATCCGCCAGCAGCAGTCATTGACCTGCTCCAGCGGTCCTCGATAAATGCCTTCCGCCATGATCCGTCTCTCGAAAACGTGGATTTCAACTCCTTCGAACTCAGCCTCCCAAGCATTATACTGCATCGTATTGCCGAAAGGAGGGCGACCGAGGATGGACTTGCGCGAGCAGAAGCGACAGTTGCGACAGCAGGCGTTGGCTCGTCGAGAGGCGCAGGAAGACAGGGAGGGCCTGAGCCAGACGATCCTGGGACGTTTTCTCGCCTTGCCGGCATACCAGCAGGCGCGCACGGTGATGCTGTACATCGGCATTCGTAGCGAAGTTCACACCCGTCCGTACGTGCCGGGAATCCTGGCGAGCGGTCGGCGGGTGGCGGTGCCGTACTGCCGAGGCCAGCAACTCGGCTTGTTTGAACTGCACGATCTGAGCGAACTGGAGCGTTGCGGGTTTGGACTTTGGGAGCCGCCGCTGGCCCGGCGTGGGGATGCGGACCGGCAGGTCGATGTCAAGGACCTGGACCTGATCGCCGTTCCCGGTGTCGCCTTTGATCGCCGCGGAGCGCGTTTAGGACACGGCAAGGCGTACTATGACCGCTTGTTGCACACGGTTCGGCCGGACGCCGTGCTGGCCGGGTTAGCGTTTGAATGCCAGATCTTCCCCCAAGTTCCGACAGGCAAACGGGACGTATTCATGGATTTCGTGGTTACCGAACGCGAGGTGTATCAGCGATGAATACCGACCAGAACTTGTTGTTCGGCGTGTTGGCCTTGCAATTGGAATTCATCGACGTCCAGCAGTTTGCCGAGGTTTGTTGTGTGTGGGCCGGCAGCAAGGAGAGCCAGATCGCCGACCTGCTGGTCGAGCGGGGCTGGATCGGCGTTGCGGATCGGGACGAAGTGCAACGGCTGATGGAGCGGAAGGTCAGCCGTCGGCAGGGCGACGTGCGACAGGCGTTGGGCGATGTGGCGGGGCCGCAGGTTCGCGATGTCCTGCATGGCGTGACGGACGCCGAAGTCGACCAGACGTTGTCGCACTTGGAGCCGGTGCCGGGGTTCGTGCGGGTCGCGGAAACGGTTGCGTTGGGCCAGGCCGAGATCTCGCATTACACGCTGTCCCGCGTTCACGACCAGGGCGGATTGGGTCGAGTCTGGCTGGCGTTCGACAAGAACTTGTACCGGAGCGTGGCCTTGAAGGAGATTCGCCCTGACAAGAAGCCTTCCGATCAGGCCCTGCGGCGTTTCGTGCGCGAGGCACAGATTACGGGCCAGTTGGAGCATCCCAATATCGTGCCCGTCTACGAGCTGGCACGCGACGGGGAACGGGCCTATCCGTTCTACACGATGCGGTTCGTGCATGGCCAATCGTTGGGGGATGCGATCGAAGCGTACCACAAGCTGCGGCGTTCGGGGGAAGCGACGGAATTGCAGTTCCAGCGGCTGTTGCAAGCCTTTATCAACGTCTGCCATGCCATCGCCTATGCTCACTCCAGGCGAGTTATCCATCGCGATCTCAAGCCGGCCAACGTGATGCTCGGCAGCTTTGGCGAAGTCGTGGTGTTGGACTGGGGCCTGGCAAAGATCCTGGACACGCCGGATGAACTGCAGGGTGACTTGCCGGAGGTGGAGCAGCCGATCGAGCGACCGGGTGCGAGTGTGGGCGTGGAAACCCTGCCCGGCCAAGTGCTCGGGACTCCCGCCTACATGGCCCCGGAGCAGGCTTTGGGAAAGCTCGACCAGATCGACGTGCTGACCGACGTCTACGGTTTGGGTGCAATCCTGTATCGGATCCTGACCGGCTTGCGGCCGCACCCCGGCCGCGATTCGCAGGAGCGGATGCGTCATGCCACGAACGCCCCCACGCCCGAACCGCGAGCCAGCGATGCCGGTATCCCGCGGGCTCTGAATGCCATCTGCTGCAAGGCCATGTCCAGAGAACGGCTGAAGCGTTACCTGTCCGCCAAAGAACTGGCCGAGGACGTGCAGCGGTTTTTGGCGGACGAGCCGGTAACCGCGATGCCGGATCCCTGGTACGTCAAGGCCGGTCGCTGGGCTCGGCGGCACGCCCAGATCACGGTGGCCGCGGCTTTGTTCTTGGTGCTGACCGCCGTCGTGACGACCGCCGCCCTGGTGGTCACCAATCGAGCTCGTCAAGCGGCGGATGTGGCGCGGACCGAGGAAACGCTGGCCAAACAGCAAGCATTGGGCTGGCTGCGCGAAGCGGAAGGGTTGATCGACGTGATGGCCACGGGGGTCAGCAGCGTGCTGCAAAACGTGGGAGGTGCCGAGGGGCTGCGTCTGCAACTGCTGTCCAAAGCGGCTTCCGCCTACGAACGCTTTGGCGAGGCCAAGACGGATGATGCGGACCTTTTGCTTCAAGCCGGACATGCCCAGATGCGGCTCGGTGACATTTGCCGCTTGATGCAGGAGTACGACAAATCGGCCGCGGCATACGAGCGGGCTCACGACATCTACGTGAACCTGCTCGGCCAATCCCTTGCCGATGCCGAGCTGCCGTTGGATGCCGCGCTGAGCTTGAGGAAACTGGGCGACACCCGCCTGGATCAGCGCCGGTACGACCAGGCTCGGCAGCACTTGAACGACGCTCAGATGCTGGTGGCACAAGCCGCACCGTCGGCTCGTCGCCATCGTCAGGACGTCGATCTGAAGGTGAGTTGGGGACTGTTGGAACGGGGCAACGACAACTGGGAACAGGCCGAGCAGTGGTTTCGAGAAGCAGCCAAATTGACAGACAGGCCGGCGGTTGCCTCCACGACGACGGCAGCCGAGCAGGGGGAGGAACTGGCGCAACGGGCCTTGGTGCTAAGCATGCTCGGCGAAGTATTGTCGCGATCCGGCCGTCGCGGCGAGGCGATCGAGTGCCTCCGCACGGCGTGCCAGACCAGCGAACGTCTTGTGCGTCTGGATCCCAGCCATCCGCCCCATCTGGAAGAATTGGCGTTTTCCGAACTGTGCCTGGCCCAGGGTCTGATCCTCTCGGGAGAATGCGTCGAGGAGGATGCCTTGCTGCGGCGAGCAGCACAGCGTTTCGAGGACTTGATTCGGCGTGTCGCAGACTTTCCTCATCTTCGCGAGAACCGGGCCATTGTGCTCACAAATCGGGGATTGCTCCATCATCGCGCGCGTCGCAATCCGGAAGCCCGCCAGTTGTTGGACGAGGCCGTTGCGGAGACTCAGCGCCTGGCGGCCTCGCCACAGGCGACGCCCAGGCAATTCGAACTCCTGGCTCAAGCCTACACCATTCGCGGCAGGATCCTGCGAGATCTGGATTTGGGCACCGAGGCCGATGCGGAGTTCCGCAAAGCCCTGAGCCTGTTCACCGACGTCCTGATCCCCAGCGATGCGGCAACGTCGGACTATCAGCGGGGCGTAGCGGTCGCCGGCCGTCATTATGCGGTTCAACTGGAACGGATTGGCGAAGGGGGAGAGGCCGAACAGGAGTACACGACCGCGATCCGGTTGCTGGGGGAACTGTTCGCAAAAGACCCGCAAGATCTTCCGACGCTGGACGAACTCGCCTCTTGTCACGAGTCCCTGGGCGATTTCTATCGCCGCCGACAGGCGGTCGAGAAAGCGTTCCCCGAGTACCGCCGGGCGGTGGAACTGCGGGACCAGTTGCCGGAGGAACCGGAGTACCTGGCTCGACGGATCCGTGTGCTGCTGAAGTTGGGCGACCAGCCATCGCGAGAGCAGGCCGCGGCGTTGGCGGCGAAACTGGCCGCGCTGCGGCCGAATCATGCCGCATACCAGACGCTGAAGGCGCTGGCCGACTATCAAGTGGACAATGTCGGCGGTTGTATCGCGACCTTGGAGTCGCTGCCGGACGAAGACCTGACGTCGGCGGGAGCCGAACGGCTGTTCTTGCTGGCAATGGCCCGCCACAAGCGAAACGGCGGCGGCGACCGGGAACGGGCGCGGCAGGATTTTGATCAAGCTGACCAATGGATGCGGCGCGAAGCGGCCGGCGACGTGGCGTTAATCGAATTGCGAGAACTGGCCGCAGGACAGTTGGAGACGCGAACGGAATAGGCTCAGACCCTGGGCGGAATCCTGAGGTTGCGGATCGGTCCGCTGATCTTCGTATCGCCCGCGAGCTTGCCGGTTGTCTTGTTGAACTCGCTTGGGGGGCGCGGTCGTGATCGTCGCGGTGGGCGCCGTCGCCCGATTGGCCTCAACCGTCAGCGGGTCCGCGGCGCATGGACAGGCTCGATTTCGCGAGTATCCGAGGGCTGCAGCATCGCCGCTTTCTCGTTTTCCCGCTTGATCGCGTCGTACACCTCCTGACGATGGACGGAGACGTCTTGGGGCGCCTTGATCCCCAGCCGCACTTTGTCGCCTCGAATGTCCACGATCGTGACTACCACGTCGTCGCCAATGATGATGCTTTCGTCACGATGTCTCGACAACACCAACATCGTTGGCTCCTCATGTCTATGCAAAAAAACTATCCCCGTGCCTTCCGGCGGAACGTGGTTCCAGTCACCCGGATTCGTTCGCCAATCACCGACTCACTGCAAGTATCGGCGACGCTTAGAACGACAATCAATTTCAGCTCGCGGTTGTGCCGGGATTTACCCGGTCGGCGGTGAATTAGGCGATCTTGCGCAAGGGCAACGGGATTTTCGGGAGGGCGAGTTGTAGCGGTTGTTCGTCGCCGGTCACAACCTGCCGGCCGATTCGACGACTCAGGTTCACGATCAAGGGGGCACGCAGGTTTAACGTCAAGCCCTTCTCGCTGTGGCCCAGCGGCACCAGCACGAACGCTTCATCCAACACGGCCAACTCCAGCGGCGTTAACTGGTCGCGCTGGATCAGCACACGATAGCCGGGGACGTAACGCCGCGGACTGACCATCGGCACAGCGACCGTCGGTTCGGTCAGGCTCTGGAGCCAAGCCACTCCGGAATTACGGGCATCGGCCAACAGCACCCAATGGCGGTGCGCCTCGAAACCGATCAGGCCCCGAGAGAATAACAGTATATCTTCCGGCTGAATTTCCACCGTGCCAAAACGAGTCGTATTAACTTGCATCGCTGAATCCGTGTAGGTTGGCGGATGGACAGGCGGTCACAAGACGGAATGAACTCTGGCGAGAGAGGATAACTCCGAAAGTTAGATCGGCAGAAAAATGCCGCAAGCCCAGCAAAACCGCTAAGATGCAACCTGGCTCGAATCTGAGAAACGCCTCCCCACCGCGGCCTGCAAGGCGTACAATACAGAGAGGTTCGGCGTTCGGAAGGGTTGTGGGACCGGCAGACTCCGCCCCAATCGTCGCGCGATGTTACCGTCGGGCGATGCTACCGTCGGGCGATGTCGAGAGCGTTCCGTCTTTGGACCTTGAGTGCTACACGTTGCGGATTTGATGGCGCAAGCTACGTTCGGCGCCCTTTTAGGCGGGTTCGGGATTATGCAAGTCAGGACACTAATCGAACTTCTGAATCATTTCGATCCGGACGCGGATGTCCGGCTTTCGGTCGATCTGCCAGGCCGGGTGATTGCTGCGTCGGAAAACGTAGGGGTCACGGATTACGGCGGCGGACCGCAACTGCACGCGGCATTGGACCCGCGACAGTTTCGCTTGTGCTTTGGATGCGGCATGGAGCAGGTCTTGACCGATATGCCGGCGCCGCCGCTGAATCCGCCGAATCAGCGTTCTGGGCAGCCCGATCCGGACGTGGACCTGGGGGAATACGCCGACAAGGAACTGGCCGCCCGAGTGCGCGACTTTTTCAACTACCACCGACGGCCCCAGGTGCCGTTGCGGTATCCCGATTTTGACTACGCGAACTGGATCGCCCCCCGGACCGTTTCCGGCGGATACAACGAACACATCGCGGCGATTCTCAGTGAGAAGTTTCTACGGGACTGATCTCGGCGGCTGCCTTTGCCTCGGCAGCCGGATCGGCAGCCGGATCAGGAACGGGGTCAGGAACGGACTTGGGAGCCGGATCGGCAGCCCGAACGGGCTTGGTCGGCCGTTGCACCCGGTTGCTGCCGCCCAGCACCTCGCCGGGGGTGATCAGGCCGTCTCGGTTGCGGTCGTACTTGGCAAATTCTTTGTCCGCCGAGGGCGAGCCGAGTTCGGCATATTCAGCAAAGGTCAATTGCCCGTCGCCGTCGCGGTCGGCTTTCTGGAACCAATCGGGCAGTCCGGGCGGCAGCCGTGACGGAGGAACGAAGTACTTGCGATGGCCGGAATGGTCCGGCGTCTCGTGTCCGCCAAGGTCGTCCTGATCCAACTCGGTTTCGTCGGCCAAATCTGCAGCTACCGCGCCGGGCAACACCGGTTGACGCGTGCCTCCGGAAACCGCTGGAGGAAGAAACGACGGCAGCGGCACGACCCCGCCGGCGCCGGCGGGCATCAAGCGGATTCTGCGATGCGCCCCAAATGCGGCGATGTGCTGGGCCAATTCGTCGACGGTCACGATGGAATCCCGATTGGCATCCGCCGCTCCAAGGTTCCCATCCACAGGCCGCCATTCGGCTTCTGTCAGGCGGCCATCACCGTCGGTATCGTGCCGCGCGACCCACCGTTGGGCATACCGCCAAACTTTACCGGGAACCGCTTCCGATCCCTGCGGCTCGGACTCGGCAGCCCCCCCGCTTGAAAGTGCCAACGCGAGAACAATCCCCACTGCCGTTGGCCACGCGGCATCGGTCGAGCCGAGCCAGCGGTTGCGGCAGCGGGAAAACACGCGACGGAGCCACCGGAGGGACGCGCGACATGGGACCGCATCGCCCGCGGAGAAAACGTCGTTCTGCAAAGTCAATCCGCCCAACTGGCTGCCCATCTCGATCAGCGTGGTCTTCGCTCCGGCGCGGGCCGCCTGCAGCGCGGCCACACTGCCGGCCGGACCACCGCCGACAACGACGACATCGGTTTCCCGCGTATCCCCAGCGGGAACGGCCGCCGCCCGCGCAGCGAACGGGCTGACGGCCAATGCCCCGGCGGTGGCCGAGGCGATCTTCAACACATCGCGACGCTTCATGGTCTGCTCCTGGGTTGGCGAATAGGGCTATTATAACGCAAGCCGTCGGACAAAAGGGAGCAGCGGACACAGCCGAGTTGCATTTTCGCGACTTTCGTGACATCATAAGGCGCCATACAATTTGCCTTGGGAGCACGCATGCCATGTCTATCATCGCCGAGGGACGCTATCCTTGTGATCTGCACTGTCATACCGTGCGTTCGGACGGGAACGACACGCCGCAGGAACTGATCGAGAATGCCGTGCGGTGCGGGCTGCATGCGCTGGCGATCACGGACCACGACATCCCGCCGCCGCTGCATTTGGAACCGATTGGCGGTGGCGAGCCGGTCGCCAGCGTCGCGTACGCCGCAACGCGCGGCGTGCGGCTGATCTTGGGGTACGAGTTTTCCTGCGATACGCACGTCGACGACGTCCATATTTGCGGCTATGGGTGCGATTGGGAGCATCCGGATTTGCTGGCCGAGGTGGCGGCGGCCAAGCGGAGCAAGAGCGAAGCCTATGAGGAGCTGTGCCGACGGCTGACCGCGAGGGGGATGCCGCTGGACTGGGAGGCGGACATTTTGCAGGTCACGCGGCCCGACGGCACACCCGGCCGGCGGACGCCGGACGAGGTCCAGCGCAAGCACGTGTTCGAGGCGATGGCCGCTCGCGGCCACACCGCGACGTGGAGCGAAGCGAAGCTGCTGGTACGCGACAACCCCGAACTGAACGTCTCGCGGCGAAAGATCGACCCGTGCCAAGCAATCGAACTGATTCACCGTTGCGGTGGCGTGGCGATCCTCGCCCACCCCTACCTGATCGACGCTCAAGTCCAGGTTCCCGGCCAGCCGATCCGCAGTCGGGCCGAGTACATCGACCAACTGATCGACGCCGGCTTGGATGGGATCGAAGTCCGCTACTCCTACGACAAGACGACCTACAAGGGCACTCTGACGCCGGAGCAGATCGAACACGAGGTCCGCCGCGATTACGCCCATCGCCTGCGGTTTCTCAGCGGCGGTTCGGATTACCATGCGGATCATAAGAAGGGCGCGAAACAAGTGCGGCAACTGGGCGAACGCGGCTTGAGTGTGCCCGAATTCGAGGAAATCTTCGGTAAGGCTTGAGCACGGATCATCTGCCATGTTGGATTCCTCACGCCTCGACAAGCGCCAAGTCGCCAAAACGCTGGACACCGTCAGCGCCGTCGGCTTGGTGCCCGGCTGCGGCGGGATACTGGACGGGTGATTTTTCGGGGGGGGGTAGGCTCCGACGTACAGAATTCAATTTTGCCGGAGATCGTCTGTGCCAATTGATAACGGTTCGCTCGGCAAAATTGAATTCTGTACGTCGGAGCCCTTCGGGTAAGGGCATCAAACTGCGTTGAGGATCATTCATGGGACGTTATCTGGCCGGAGTTGATGTCGGGACCTCGGGCGCCCGTTGTTCGTTGTTCGATCTGTCAGGGACGCGGATCGCCAGCGCAGGTTGCGAGTACGGGGCCCACTATCCGCAGCCGGGGTGGGTTGAGCAGGATCCGCAACTGCTGATCGCCAAGACGATGGCAGCTTGCCGCGCGGCGTTGGACCGTGCCGCCATCGACTCGCGCGAAATTGCCGCTATCGGCTTTTCGGCCCAGCGGTCGGTGACCTGCCCCGTCGCGGCCGACGGGACGCCTGTGCGGTGGCTGATCTCGTGGCAGGACGCCCGGACGGGGGCGCAAGTCGAGCAACTTCGCAGCTGGATCGATGCGGCCGAATTCCAGCGGACCAGCGGTCTGCCGCTGGGTACGACCTGGATCTTGACCAAGCTGCTGTGGATGCGCGAGTTCGAGCCGGCGTTGTACGCACGCGTCCACAAATTCGTGCAGAACCAAGACTTGGTGCTGCGCGCCTTCGGCGCCGACGACTACTTTACCGACATCTGCTGCATGGCGTTCTACGGCACGTGGGACGTCAGCCGATCGACCTGGAACACTCCGCTGCTGGATCGGTTGGGGCTGTCCGCCGCCCAGTTTGGAAAACCTACGCCGGCCGGGACGCAAGTTGGGCGGATCGGACCCGCCGTTGCCCAACAGACCGGGTTCGCGGTCGGCACGCCCTTGTGCGTCGGCGCCGGCGACCAGAACTGTAGTGTCGTCGGCATGGGCGCCATTCATGCGGGCATGGGGACCGTCACGCTGGGCACCGCCGGGTTGGCGATCCTGTGTGCCGAAACGCCCGTGGCCGGCTTCGACGGCATGATGGTCACCAACCATGCGGTGCCGCGACGCTGGCAGGTCGAGGGTTTGTCCAACGCAGCCGCCAGTTCCCTGCGTTGGTTCCGCGACACCGTGGGCACGCTGGAACGGGAGCGCGAGGCGGCGGGCGGTCCCTCGGCCTATGAGGCTTTCGACGCTTTGGCGGCCGGCGCTGCAGCAGGCAGCCGCGGCCTGCTGTACCTGCCCTACTTGGCCACCGCCGCGACACCGCACTGGAACGCCGATGCCCGCGGTGCCTTCCTGGGCTTGTCCTTTGCGCATGGGCGCGCCGAGTTGACGCGGGCCGTCATGGAAGGCGTCGCGTTGGAAATCCGCGACATTATGGAACAGTGGTTCCGAGGGGGCATGTCGGTGGACGTGCTGCGGATCGGCGGCGGCGCGGCACGCTCGCCGGTGTGGTGCCAGATCCAAGCCGATGTGTACGGCCGCCCGGTGGAAACGCTGCAATGCGACGATTCGACCGGACTGGGCGGCGCTCTGTTGGGCGGCGTCGGCGCGGGCGTCTTCGGCTCGATCGCCGAGGGCGTCGCGGCGATGGTGCAACCGCGCGGCCAAGTGGATCCCGACCCTGGCCGCCATCGTCTGTACGGCGAACTGTACGAAGCCTACGTCCGCGCGTATCAGGGATTGGCACAGAGCGGCACGTTTGCCGCGTTGGCCGATCTGCAACGTGACGGGCGATAACACCCACTTTCCAAGGATGCCATCATGCAACGCCGAGCCTTTCTGCAGACCACCACCGGCCTCGTGGCCGCTTCCGCTTTGGCCCACTCGCCACGCCTTGTCCAGGCCGGCGGCGAACAGACGCCGTTGCCGCCAGGCGAGCCTCGGCTGGCACCTCGTTTCGGCGACGCTCGGGACTGGTGGTTCGAACGCCGCTTCGGCTTGTTCATCCATTGGGGCTTGTACTCGATCGACGGTTGGCACGAGCAGGACCAATGGCGTCGCCGCATCCCGCGCAGCGAATATGTCCAACTCGCCAGGCGCTGGAACCCGGTCCATTTCGATCCGGACCAATGGCTGGACTTGGCCGAACGCGTGGGCATGAAGTACATCTGCGTGACCACCAAGCATCACGACGGATTCTGCTTGTTCGAGTCGAAGCACACCTCGTACCAGACGATGAATACGCCTTACGGCCGAGACGCGATCAAGCTGCTGGCCGACGCCTGCCACCGCCGCAAGTTTCCCTTGTGCTTGTACTATTCCATCGCCGACTGGCACCACCCGAACTATCCGAACCAGGGCCGCCACCACGAGCTGCCGCCGCAACCCGGCGACCAGCCAGATCTGCTGAAGTACATCGATTTCCTCAAAGCGCAAGTCCGCGAGTTGTGTACCAATTACGGCGAGATCCACGGTTTCTGGTGGGATATGAACGTGGACCAGCATGTAGACCGCTCGATCAACGACATGATTCGCCAGTTGCAGCCCCAGGCGGTGATCAACGACCGTGGCTATGACGAGGGCGACTTTGGGACGCCCGAGCGCGACTACACCCCGGCGAGCGGTTTCGTGCCCAGCTTTCAGAAACGTACCGAGGCGTGCCAGTCGGTGGGGATGGAAAGCTGGGGCTATCGCGTCGACGAAGATTACTACACCGACCGCCATCTGGTCCGCAGCATCGCTCGCTACTTGGCTCGCGACGCCAACTACCTGCTGAATGTTGGGCCCCGGGGCGACGGCACATTTCCGCCCGAGTCGGTCGCCATCCTGGAACGAATCGGCCGCTGGTACCAAGCGGTGAAGGACTCGCTCGAAGGCGCCATTCCCGCCTCGCACTTGACTTCCAACCGCAACGTGCTGCTGACTCGCAAGGGCAATGATCTGTACGTGCATCTGATCGCCGATCCCGTCGGGGACGTTGTCAAACTCAAGCCGCTGGCGGTTCTGCCCCGCAAAGCCACCCTGCTGAATACGGGACAGAACGTGGACTGCTCGATCGACCTGGTGCCCAGCGAACATGCCGAGCAGGGCTGCTATTTGCGGCTATGCAAGCTGCCCGCGAACGAAATGGCGAACACCGTGCTGGTCACTAAATTGGAATTCGACCAGCTCGATTGAGGCGTGGTTCAACGCGGGACTGTTCCCGGACAGGTGCTTATTGCAGCCTCAGTCGCGGGTAGAGGGGGCTCGCCAGGTCGGAACGTGGTCGGTCGTTCTCGGCGGGGATCGGCAGGATGTGCAACAACTGGTAGGCTTCGAAATTGGCCGGCACCTGCTCGCCGCTCTCGGGCGCCAGCGTCCGCACCAGAGCGCTGACCTGAACGACCTCGCGTGCCTGGCTGCTCAACAACGGACCGCCGTCGTCGGTCATGACGACCCCGGAACCGTGCGGCAGGCATTGGCCCGCAATCCGGATGCCGCTCCGGTCCAGCGTAAAGCCCAACTTCAGTTGGCGAAAGACCACCAGCGTGTTGGCTTGCGGCGTCAGCAGGCGGGCATCGGCGACCAGGCCCAGCGACTTGTCGGCCTGGTACAGAAGCGAGCGGGTGACGACACCGCCATGGCAAGTGACATCGCCCGCAGCGTCGCTCAGACGGCCTGCCTGGAATCGGGCGCGGCGCAGGACAACCTCGGCAAAGCCGCTCAGCTTGTGCGGTCTCCGATCGGTCAGCCGGTCCAGATCGACGTCGAGGAACCGTCCGGCGATTTCCCCTTCCCAGCCGGCGGCGGCAGGCATGGCCTCGATCGTCCCCTGGAATGTCGCTCGGTCCCCCACGGTGCGGAGGATGTCCAGATAATCGGCCAGCAGCGTACAGGGCAGGGCGGTCGAGCGGGTATTCAATTCCCACCGCGTCGCCGGCGGCTGAGCTTGACGGTTTCGCGTGATCCGCAATTGGGCCGGCTCGGACATCTGCAAGGCCACATCGCGAAACTCGATCGTCGCCTGAGGCCCGGCTTCGGTCGTTCGCAGCAAGCTGCGGACGTCGGTCAGCGTCGTCGCGCTCTGCCCGCCCGCTTGCCGGATCGTGATTTCCCCGGCGTAGAACAATCCGTCCAGCGCGTCGGCCGCACGGCCGCGCAGCACGCGTTCGTGGAGCAATTCCCACAACCGCCAGATGTGTTCTCCTTCGATCTCTGGCTGCGACGCCAAAACGACCCACTGACCGTCCTGGCGACCGAACTCCAAGTGGCGGATGCGGCCGATGACCGCGCCGGTTTCCGGCTCGGCGAGCACGACTTGCTCGATTTGGGTAACACCTTGCAGCGACTCCCGCACTTGGCCGACCGATACGTTCAAACCCAACGCGTCGGACAAGCGGCGTTCGCAAGCGGCCCGGTGCGCGGCGACGTAGGCGGGCGAACGGACGACGCTGATACAGACCGCTACCGCCAGCGTCGGAGCGACGCAGAACAGCAGGAATCCCCATCTGCACAGCAGTCGTTGCGTGCGATCGTGCATCACGAACGTCCCTGTTCGTTCCTAACGCGGCTCGTAGCCGCAAACCAGGGGCTCGAACGTCTAGAAATTCATTCTGCCTGGCAATCCGCGATCCATGAATGCATCGGTTAATGCCCGGCAAATTGGGATTCTGAACGTCCGAGCCTACCCCCTCAGCGTTGGCGAGCCAACGCGTGAAACAAATCCCAACGTGCTTTCATCTCTTGCAAGCTATCGTTGCCGAACTTCTCTACCAGCGCCCTCGCCACTTCAAATGCCACCACATTTTCCACAATCACGCTGGCGGCCGGCACGGCGCAGACGTCGCTGCGTTCGTAGGCCGCCGATTCCGCTTGTTTCGTTTTCAAGTTAACCGAATCCAGCGGCTTGGCCAACGTGCTGATCGGCTTCTTCGCGGCCCGCACGACTAACGGCTGGCCGTTGGTCATGCCGGCTTCCAAGCCGCCTGCGTTGTTGGTCGGCCGCACGTAACCCAACGTCGGCCCATCGGCTTGCGAGGGATCGTAATGAATCGGATCGTGGACCTGAGAACCGGGCCGTCGAGCCGCCTCGAAGCCCAAACCAATCTCGACGCCCTTGATCGCCTGGACTGCCATCACCGCTTGCGCCAAACGCCCGTCCAGCTTGCGATCCCACTGCGAGTGCGTGCCCAAGCCGAACGGCAAGCCCTCGACGCGCACCTCGACCACGCCGCCCAGCGTATCGCCGGCTTTGCGCGTGGCATCGATCAGCGACTTGAACTCTTCGTCCCGGCCGGGATCCAGCGAATAAATTTCGCTGCGGTCGCGCAGCTGCAGCTGTGCATCCAGCGTCCCCGGTTGCGGCTCGACCGCAACGCCGCCCAACTCGACCACGTAGCCGATCGTGCGGATCCCGAACTCGGCCAGCAATTGCCGAGCGAGCGCACCGGCGGCGACGCGCATCGCCGTCTCGCGAGCGCTGGCCCGCTCCAAGACGCCTCGAATCGACCCCAGGTGCTTGATCGCGCCCGTCAAGTCCCCATGCCCGGGACGAGGCCGATCAAGATCCTCCATCCGCTCGAGTTTGTAGTCCTTGTTGACCACCTGCAACGCGATGGGACTGCCCAGACTCGTTCCCCGCCAGATGCCGCTCAAGATCTCGACGCGATCCGTCTCAATACGTTGCCGTCCGCCGCGGCCGTACCCGCCCTGCCGTCGCCGCAATTCGCCGTCGATCCCCTCGGTTTGAATCGTCACGCCCGCAGGAAACCCATCCACAATGGCCACCAGGGCCTTGCCGTGGGATTCGCCGGCGGTCCAGTAGTGCAACATGCTTGATCCGTTCAAAAGGATGGAACACCATCACAGAATTTTGGCCTAGCGGATTCTACTGCTATCGCCCGCCTGGTGATAGCCCGATTTTCGGTGCTAGCGACGTTCCTGGACGGGCGTTTCTTCCCCCCACGAAGCCCCGCTAAACAACTGCCAGGACGCGCCGCAGAAATGAGCCGTTTTGGAGTGCGGTGGCTTGCCGCTTTCGTTTTGCGTCAGCTTTGCTTTTTCGTTGGAGTAGCGGAGAGAAAGAAAGGCACAGCCAAAGCGGCGTCAAGCCACCGCACTGCTGCTCCGAGGAAAGCGGACCGGCCTGTGGGGAACAAAAATCGTCACGTTCCAGGAGCGCAAAACTGGGCGAAAACGGTACAAACTGAACACGCCAGGTCCGGCGCCGCGGCATCCCCAGGAGTTTGCACCTTGAGAATGCCGGTTTTTCGACTCCGCGATCAGGCGAACAGGTCTCCCAACAGGGCGTCGGTGGCGGCCTCACGATCCACACCGCCGGCTCCCTGCGAGATGGCGGCCAGCGCGGCTTCCAGGTCTCCGTCCTCCGCGTCCCAGGTATCGAATACCGAACGCTGCGGGGCCGGGGTTGCGGGAAGTAATCCGGTGTTGTCGACGCGACTCCAAGGCGACAAATCGTCGCGGGTCGAACGGCTGCCGACCAACCCGGCGGCAAATGGCTCGTCGAGCCGAGTTGCCGTGCCGACATCGCCCAGCGTGTTGAACGAGGACACCCCCGGTAACACGGTATCGCCGGTCGCCGCAACGGTCTGGATCCGCCCAAAGTCCGCCTCCGCGCCCGCTTCGCCTTCGCCGGAAGCAAGCGAGTTCAATCGGTTGACGACCATAATCACATCTTCCGCCGTAGCCGAACCGTCTCCGTTCACGTCCAGATAAGGCGGCCGCGGCCGGCCCGCCGGAATCGGGCCTTGACCGTTGGCGTTGATATAGTTGATCAAGATCAGCGGGTCGATGGGCGAAATACTCCCGTCGCCGTTGACATCGAATGGATTGGCTGGATTCTGGTAGGTCGGACCCGAGAGCCCGCTGACCACCACCGTGACCATGCCAACCGCCTCTGCTCCTCCATCGTCCCTGACCGTGTAGGCGAATGTATCGGCCAACGACTGGCCGGTCTCCAAAGCCCGCAGGACCGAAGACGCCAGAGGATCGTAGGTGAAGCCGCCGTCTTGGCTCATCTGGATCGTCGCGCCGTACTGGCTGGTGATCACCTCCACCTTGGCCGAAAGGGATTGGCTGTCGGGATCCGTGTCGTTCGCAAGCACCCCCGGTGCCAAGACGACCAGAACTTCGTTTTCCATCGTCGTGTACTGGTCAGGCACTGCCACGGGAGGCGAGTTGGCGCCGGTCACCGTCACCGTCACCGTCGCCTTGGTCCACAGACCCGAACTGTCCGCCACCACAAAGGCAAAGCTGTCCGTGACGGGTGGGTCGCCGGGCCGTAGCGTCGCTAGAGTGGGTGAAAACCGCGGATCGTAGACGAATTGGCCATTGGCCTGAATCGTCAGTGTAGCGCCCAGTCGGCTGATAGTGTCCGAATCGTTCACCAACACTGCGATCGTTTGGTTCTCTGGATCGGAAGCATAGGGGGCGTCCAGCAAGCCCGGAACGGTCGGATTCTGCGCGCTGTTCAGAACGGCATTGTCCGGCGTCGTGTACGATGCCGGCGTGACCACCGGAGGATCGTTGACACCGGTCACGGTGATGGTTACGGTCGCCAAATTGGACAGCAACTGGCCGTCCGACGCACGGTACGTAAAGGTGTCGGTGAGTATTTGTCCGGTGGTCATTTGCTGGAACACGGCCACTCCGGTCGGATCGAAAGTGAACGTGCCCTGCGCCGCGTCGATCACGACCGGCGCACCGCGACTGCTGGTGATGCGGTACTGGCCGTTGACCGGCGTGGCGCCGTCGATTACCACGGCCAGAGTGTCGCCGTCCACGTCATAATCGTTGTCCAGCACGCCGCGTCCCGCCACGCTCAGCACCGTGTTTTCGTCAACGATAAACGGCGGACTGCCCAGGCCGGGATCGTTCACGGCCACCGGCGCGTCGTTGACCGGCGTGACGGTGATCGTGAACGTGCCGTTGGCCGTCTGCGGCCCAGGTTGGCCGGTATTGCCGCGATCATCGACCAGGACCGAGACCGTATCGGTGCCGTTGAAATCCAACGTCGGCCGGTACAGCACGCCCGCCGAATGCGTCAGGGTTGCATTCAGGGCCGCCAGCGTCCCCGTCATCGTCACACTGGGGCTGTTATTGGCCGCCACGTTGCCGGCGCTCAAGCCGCCCGAGATGCCCGTATTGACGGTTAACAAGCCTTGATTCACCGTCAACGTCACGCGGAGCGTCGCGCCCGGGGTCTCGTTGGCGTCTACATCGCTGACCGTGATCGCCCCCAAATACGCGGAGGCGTCCTCGGCCAAGGTCAACGTGCCGGGCAACGCAACCTGCGGCGGGTCGTTGATCGGCATGACGTTCACGCTCACCGTGCGAACAACGGTCGAAGGACTCAGCGGGTTGGGAATTCCTGTTTGCCCGCCATCGCTGACGGTCACCACCAGCGCGTCCGGGCCGTTGAAGTTCAGCGCGGACAGGTACCTCAAACCGTTAGCCGCCGTGAGCGTGGCATTAATCTGCTGCGGCGTGCCGGAAATGCTCACGATCGCGGTCCCGTTGTTGGCGATGTCGTTGATCGTCAAACCACCGCTGACATTGCTGGCCAGGTTCAATACACCGTGGCTGACGCGCAGCGTCACCTCGAGCCGGCCGCCGGGAGATGGCGTCTCGCCCACGTCGATATCGCTGACCGTAATGCCACTGATCGAGCCCAGCTGATCCTCGTTCACCGTGACGCTGGCCGGCGCCGCAACCTGCGGACCGTCATTGACCGCAATTACCGTCACCGTCACGGTGCCCGTTGCTTCGCGCCGATCGATCACGCCGTTGGTCAAGCCGTCATCCATCACACGGTACGTAAACGTGTCCGTGCCGTTGAAGTTCAGCGGGGGCGTGTAGCTGACAATCCCGCTGCTCAGCGTGACCGTCCCGCCGGCGGCACTGGTTGGACTGACGCCGGCCAGCGTCAGGATCTGTGAGGTCTCGTCGTCCAGCGTGCCGGCCGGCGCCACGGGGCCTCGCGCATCGTTGGCCAGCAACTGTGTCGCGGTGAACGTCTTGGCCGTATCCTCGTTCGTCTGTCCCGCGTCCGACTGCGGCACCGGAGGGTCATTCACGGGGGTGATCGTCACGGTCACGGTACCGACGCCTGTCAGGGCCGGATCGCCGTTGTCCACAATGGTATAGGTGAACGTGGCCGTGCCGTTAAAATACGCTGGCGGCGTGTAAATCACGTTGGTCCCGTCGAAGACGACCGTGCCATGCGAAGGCGTGCCAAAGCCGCCCGGCACGAGGCTGACTGTCTGGTTCGACTCGTTGCCCGGACCGGGGACGTCGTTGGCCAGCAGAACGCTGGGGGCTACCGTCAAGGCCGGCCGCGCCGGTTCCGTCGGGTGTCGCTCGGCCATGACCAGCGTGTTGCTGCCTGCGACCGGCGGATCGTTGACCGGCCGGACGGTGATCGTTACCGTGCCGACAGCTTCCAGCACACCGCCGCTTCCGAAATTTCCCTGGTCGTTGGCTCGCACGATCATCTGGTCCGGACCAAAGTAGTCCTGCAGCCCGCGATAGGCCAGCCCTGGATGCGTTGCATCTCCGGTCAGGGTCGCGTTCAGTTCAGCAGGCGTGCCTGTCATGGTCAGCGTGGCGGTGCCGTTGCCGATCATTCGTGGCCCCGCCGGGATGCCACCCGGCACCAGCGTGCTAACCGTCAACGTGCCGTTGGCCACGGTCAACGTCACGCGAACTTGCCCGGTGCCTTCCAACGCATCGACATCGGTCACGGTGATCCCCAGATTCGTCAAGTTCGTGTCTTCGTCGACCTCGACCGGTTGGACCGCAGGGAGCGTGACCTGGGGCGCATCGTTGACCGCAGCGATTGTGATCTGCACCGTCTTGGTGGCTGTCTCCGGCTGGTTGGTGCCGCCGGAGTGCCCTAAATCGTTCGCGACGACGACCAGTTGCTCCACGCCGTTGGCGTTCGGGAAGGGCGTGTACCGCAAGCCGTTGGGATCGGCCAGCGTGGCGTTGATCGCCGCCATCGGCGCCAACAGCGTCACGGTGATGGTATCGCTGCCTTGGACCTGGGCACCCACCAGGCCACCCGCGATGCCGGTTGACACCCACAGCGTCCCCTTGGTCGCGGTCAGCGTCACTTGGATGACGTTCGCGCCCGCGTCTTCGTCCGAAACCGAGATCCCCGGCAGGTACAAGATCCCGTCCTCCTGCATGTTCCTGGCCGTAGGCACGGTCAACTGCGGCGGGTCGTTCACCGACGCGACGTTGATGGTCAAGCTGTTCTGGTCCAGTCCCACGCCGCCGGCGCCGCTCAACCCCTGATCGTTCGCGTCGACCCGCAGGATGTCCTGCCCGGCGAACTGCGGATTGGGCTGGTAGATCAAGCCGCCGACCGCGGCCAAGGTGTTGTTGATTTCGTCCGGCGTGGCCGCCAGGATTACGGTCCCGGTGCCGTTGCCCGAGATGTCTCCCGGCTTCAGGAACGCCAAGCCCAGGTTATCTCGGACAGTCAGCGTCCCCTGGTTGACCCGTAGGGTGACCAGCAATTCGCCGCCCGGCGTCTCCGTCACGTCCGGGTCAAAGACTTGAACCGCCCGGACATTCAGGCCACCGACCACGTCTTCCGTCGTGTCCAGTGTCGTGGGATTGACCACAATCGTCGGAAAATCATTGACGGCCGTGAAGCGGAGGTTGACGACGCGGACCACGTTGACTCCGCCCTGGCTGGGACCGCCGCCCGTGTTACCGCGGTCGTTGACCGTGATCACCAGCGTGGTCCGGCCGTTGAAGTCCTGCCGGGGCGTAAAGGTCGCTCCGGCCAGCGCCGCGTTCACGGCGGCCTGGTTGCCGCGGAACGTCACGCTGCCCGTGCCATCGCCGCTGTGGCTAATCAGCCCCGCCGTGGTAGACAGCTTGAACGTGCCGTTATTGGCCGCAATCGTAACGTTCATCGAGTTGTCGGAGGATTCAGCCAAATCCACGTCGGACACCGCGATCAGGGTGTTGTTGCCTGCCGAGAAGACCACCGGCACATCTTCGACGACGACGATCTCGGTGGCTTGGGTCGGCGCCGGGGCCGTGATCACCGGATCGTCATTGATTGGGTTGACCACGATAGGCACCACGGCCGAGACGGGAACACCGTTGGGCTCATTCCCCGTGCGGCCTTGATCGTTCGTGGCCACGGTCAGGAGGACCGAACCGTTGTTGTTCAGGCTGTTGAAGTCGCCGTTGGGCACCGTGTAGGTCACCCCCATCGCCGCCGCCAGGGTGGCATTGATTTGCGCGATGCGGCCGATCAACGTGATTGAGTTCGTGCCGTTGCCCGCGATGTTGGTGACGCCCCCTACGACGCCGGTCGCCACGCTCAGTGTGCCCTGAGCAAGCGGGATTGACAGGTTGACCGTCATGTCGGCCGGTCCCAGTTCCTCGAAATCGACATCCTGGACGCTAATCCCCGCGATCGCCCGCGACGCCCCCGGGCCTTCGTTCAGCGTCTGCAATCCCGGGACCGTGATCACCGGCAGATCGTTTACCGGCGTCACGGTAATCGCCAAGGTCTCGGTGTCCGTCGTGATCGAGCCGCTGCCTGTCCGGCCCTGGTCATCGGCATGGACTGTCAGAATGACATCGCCGCCAACCCGGTTGTTGTTGAAGTTTCCGTCCGGAACGGTGTACGTGACGCCACGCGGCAGACTCAGCGTCTGGTTGATCTCGGCAGGTGTGCCGGTCAAGGTAATCGCCCGGGTGCCGTTGTTGCTGATCCGATTGCTCGGTACGCCGCCCACAGCGCCCGGAACGACGGCCAACGAGCCCTGATTGGCCGGAATGGACAGCGTCACGATGATGTAACCGGGATCTGTATCGGCGGCGTCGACATCGGTTACCCCGATACCGTAGATCGGCAGGCTTTGTCCAAGTCCCTCGTCCAACATGTGCGGACCGGTCGGGACGGTGACCACCGGCGGATCGTTGACGGCATTGACGACGATCGGAATCGTCACCGTGTGGGACAGGCTGGCCCCACCGCCGCTGTTGCCGTGGTCTTCGACCGAAGCCACCAGACGCAACGAACCGTTCCAGTTCAGTTGCGGCAAGAAGTGCAAGCCGGTGGCGTCGCGCAGGGTCTCGGTGATCTTGACCGGCGAACCGGTGATTGTGACTTGAGCCGTGCCGTTGCCGGCCAGCGTGCCATTGCCGGTCCCCGATGCTGGATCAAGCCCGTTCGGGACATCGGTTCGCACCGTCAGCGTGCCGACGGTGGTGAGCGGGTTTCCGGCATTGTCGGTCAGCCGCAGAACGACGGTGACCGCCTGCTTGGGGTCTACGGGACTCTCGTCGGCATCGACATCGGTCACGATCAGCGGGATGTAGAAGTTCGGATCGTCTTCGTTCAGGATCTGCGGACCCGGCGAGGTGATCACGGGGGCGTCGTTCGCCTGGAGCACCGAGATCGTCACCGTCTGTTTGGCTTCCAGCGCGCCGCCGGAGCCGACGTTGCCCAAATCGTTGACGGCCACGACCAGACGCTCGTTGGGATCGGAGGTTCCGTCCACGGTGAAATTGTTGTAGTTCAGCAGCCCCCGATAGACGACGCCGGTGGCGTGCGCCAGCGTGGTATTGATGGCGGCCGGGGTCCCCGTCAGAGAAACAGACTTGGTGCCGTTATTGGCGACGCCGCCAAAGGTCACACCGTTTGTCACGTTGGTGTTTACGGTGATCGTGCCGTACAGCGCGGTCAAGGTCACGCGGAGCGTCACCGGGGCATATGCCGCGTCCCGGGCATCTCCCACGACAACTCCGGGCAGCGGTAGGTTGGTATCCTCGAACACCGTGTAGGACGTGCTGGGTACGACAACCGTTGGCGGGTCGTTCACGGGACGCACCGTGATGCTGATTGTGCGGCTGACGTCCACACCCGTGCTCCATACGGCCGGATTTAACGGATTCCAGCCATGGTTGCCCAAGTCGTTGACGGTCACCACCAGGCGGTCGGTGCCATTGTAATCCAAACGCGGCAGGTACTGCAGGCCGTTCAGGGCCGCATTGATCGCGGCTTGGCTGCCGCGGAACGTCATACTGGGGTCCGCCGCGCCGTCCCCGGTGTCGAATGCCAGGCCCACCGTCGTGCTCAGCGTCAGACTGCCCTGAAGCACCGACAGCGTCACCCGCAACTCTTCCACCGCCGCTTCGGCTGCGTCCTGATCGAACACCGAGACACCGTTCCCACCCGCGGAGGAGAACGTCAGCGAGACATCCTCGTCGGTCGATTGGAGCGATACCGGAACGGTCAGCACGGGCGGATCGTTGATCGGCCGGACGGTGATGGTCAAAGTGTGCGGTGCGGACGTATCCACGCCGCCGTTGGCCGTGCCGCCGTCGTCGCGCAAGGCCACCTCGACGTGCGCTTCCCCGTTGGCGTTTGGCGCGATTTGGAAGGTCAGCGTCCCGGTCAGCGAATCGATGGCGGGCTGCACGGTAAAGTCGGCTGCCGTCAGCGTACCGGTGCTCAAGACCGTCACGACGAACTCCAAGGCTTGGATGCTTTCGTCGGCCGCTGCCACAGGGCCGGGCAACATGGCGGTCGCCCAGTTGTCCACAGAACGCAAGCCCGCATCTTCGTTGACGGTCACCGGGTTGGCGCCCGGCTGGAACGTCGGCGCATCGTTGACGGGCACGACGGTAATCGTGACGGTGTCGCTGACCGATGTCAGCGTCTGGTCCGTTGCGGTCAGAACCAGGACTGCGCGACCGTTTTGGTCCGGCAGGTAGTCAAGCGTCAGTTGCGAGCCGTCCAGTTGGTACGCGACCGGTATTGCGGTGGTGAGCGGGACCGGGGAATAGCCGCCCGGATCGGTAGCCGTCAAGTCGGCGGTCGCGGTGCCGCGGACGATCGTGGCGGTCACCAAGGCAGCGGCAGCCGCGTCGGCGTTGATCGCGTCCACCAGCTGTTGGGCCGTCGTGGGATTGGCGGCGTTGGTGTTGATGTCCACGTTGATCGTGCTGCCGCTGACGGTAACCGCGGGCCCGCTGGCATCGCCATGATTGCTCTCGCTCACCACCAGGCGGATGGTATTGCCCGCCGGACCGGGTGCGTTGGCTTCCAGTTGGACGTGAACGGCCCCTTGCGTCCCCAAATCGGTGACAGCCGAGGCGAACCCTTGGAGGACCACGGAATACGTCAAGAAGTCCCCGTTGCCATTGGTGACGTCGTCGTCCGCGAACCGCAGGGCCAGGTTCAAGGTGCTGTCGGACGCATCCTCCAGCACGGAGAAATCGGCCAGCGGAGTCACCAGCACAGGCGGCGTGTTGGTGATGATCCGAAGCCGATAATCTTCGACCTCGCCGCCCACGCTCAAACCATAAGGCGTCAATCCGCCGCCCTGGCTCAGCCGGAACCGGGCGTAGGTATAGAACGGGAGCAGCGCGTCGTCGACATCCAGCGGCGTCGTAATCGTCAGCCGATTTTCGCCCTCGAACACCGGCTGGTTGGCGAACACCTGCTCGGCTCCGCCGTCAAAGCGGCCGTTGCCGTTCCAGTCCACCCAGGCGTCCAGCAAACCGTTGCCAGAAGCCGTCACGGTGATCGGCGTCGCCAATCCCTTGACGAACACGCTCTCGAACTGCACGCCGTCCTCGTCGCTCTGCAAGCCGTTCAAGTCGGTCTGCGTCATCAGGGACACGGAGGTCCCGGCGCTACCGATCGTCAGCCCCCGCAGCAGTCCATCGTTTACCGCGTCTTGGATCGCGGCCGCCATGTTCGCCGCCGTGACGGTCGCATCGGCGCCAATCATCACCGGTCGATGCGTGGCGTCCGACAACGTGGCATCGGTGTCGAACTCGAAGACCACCGTCCGCCCGGAACCGTCCGACACCTGGAAGCGGTCACCGTCGATCAGCAGGAAGGCTGCTGACGCGTCGATTCGGACCGGCAACCGATAGTCCGGCTGCAAACCGCCGCCCAACGTCACCTCGTCCGCGCCTGCGACCTGCACCACCCCGTTGCCCAGGTGCGTGGCCACGACGCCAGACAGCGTGCCCGCCGCCCCCTGATCCGCAATCGCCTCGACGATCCGCCGTGCCAGAATCTCCGGGGTCTCCAACGGGTAGTACACGATCGAGACCGCCGGCGACGGCACCACGCTGCCTCCGGCCAGATTGAACGTAAACGTCACCGTGGTGCTTCCTTGCCGGACCTGGAAGCTTCCGCCGTTGCTGATTTGCGCTTGGTCACTCATCAAGGGGTTGCCGGGCACGCGGAAGACGACCGGTAGGGTGCTGTCGAGCGACAGACCCGCGCCGAGGTTGATCGCTGCCGCGCCCGCCACCTTCAGCAGTCCGTCTTCGAGCGTGACCGCGGTGATGCCGACCAGATCGCCGCTGGCAACAGCGACTCCGATTGCGGCCTCGATGCTGCGGCCAATCTGCTCCGGACGATCGCCAACCGAGTAAACGATCGGATAGAAGCCCGCCGGCAGGGTGCCGCTGGAATCCATCGTGAACGTCACTGGCGGCTGTACGCCGTCGTCAATCTGGAAAGTGCCGCCGTCGATGATGTGCCAACCATCGGGGACACGCAAGATCGAAACCGGCAATTGCGACAAGGTTAACGGCAAAGCGCCCGACAGGTTGACGATCCCGCCGGCGTCGTCGCCGTCTGCCGCGACGGTCGGTTGGCCGTCGACTTCGGTGTCCAGCCGACTTCCCAGCCGCAGCGAAACGTCCTTCAATTGCACATGCCGAGCGCCATTGCTGGCCAGCAGGGTCTGGAAGTCGTCGGTCACGTTCGGGTTGTCCGGCAGATCGCCGTAGTCGAAACCGGCTTCGCCCAGAATGATGGTAAACCGCGTCTCGCCGTCCGGCTGGTTGGCCTTCAGGAAGTTGCCCGCCCGGTCGCGAATGCCCGGCACGAACTCGGCTCCAATCGCCCCGGCCGTGATCGCCTGGACCGCCTGCGTCGGGTCCGGATTGGCCGCATCGAGCCGCGCCCCGTCCAGGAAGATCGTCCTGCCGCCGCGCAGCTTGGCCGTGGCTCCAAATCCGGTGAATCCTGTGCGGTTGATCGCGCTGATGATCGCCCCTGCCATATTCTCGGCGGTGAACGCCCCGTCGGGGATATACTCGACGGCGACCGCCCCTCCCGGCACGCCGCTGACCGTCAGGCTGCTGGCTAGCGGATCGAACGCGTGCTGCGGCGTCTCGTTCAACTGAATCACGCCGCGTCCCAAGTAAACCGGAACCAATCCCAGTGTCGTCCCCCGGATCGCGGTGACCATCGCCCCGGCGACGGCATCGCCGCTACCGGTCGGGCTGAAACCGACCTGCACGCGGCCTGGGGTGAAGCTGGAATTGCTGTCGAACTCGAAGACCACCGGCGCACCGGCCCGGGTGATCTGGAACGTCTGCCCGTCGGATACGCCGCTTTGCGCCGTGCCAGTCAATTCCGCCGTGCCGCTGGTGTCCAGAACGCCACCCGGCGGGATGGTGAATTGCACCAGGCCGCCGCCCAGATACGTGACCGCCAGCGAGGGGAACGCGGCCAGAATCGCATCCTGAATCAGGCGCGCCAACTCGTCCTGGTTCTCCGTCCCGGTGGGCAGGATCGGGAAGAAACGAGCTCGGGTCGGACCACTGCGATCCAGATCGAATTGGAACGTCACGGCAGTCATGCCATCGTCGATGTCAAACGTTTCGTTGTCGCGGATGTCGGACGAGCCGCCGGCCGGAACCTGCAGCGTGAACACGTCGTCCGGCAACTGAATCCGCAACGCCTCGGTGACCCCTGGCTGGCCGGCCTGCCACAGGCGGCTGGCCGAGGTGTCCAGCAGGTAACTTTCCAGGTTGGAATCGTTCGCCTCCCGGAGGTGGATGAACCCGTTGCCCAATGTGACGGTTTTGCCCAACTGGGGCAAGGCGGCCCGAATCGCCGCCGCCACGGTCTCGGCAATCTGCTCGTTCGTCTGGCCAACGTGGAACGGGACGAGGATGTGGCCGTCGAGCGGGTCCGTCGCGGTGCCGTCCGAGTCGAGCTCCAACGCGATCGTTTGAATGAGGCCGCCGATCGAATAGTCGATCGTCAGCACATCGCCGTCGACGATGCCTTCGCCGTAGCCGGACTGCTGCAAGCTGCTGTTGGCGATCACGTTCAAGGTGTGGATCGCCCGGCTGCCCAGATGCACCCGGTCGCCCAAGTTCTGCGGGGCCAGTCCCAACACGCGATCGTTGGCCAGCGTCAGGTAGATCCGCAGCGCAATATCCTCGGCGGTATCCCGGCTGTCGTATGGGATGATCGTGTTGTTGGGGTTGAACGTGCCGTTGTTGTCGAACTCGAAGACTCCCGTCAGCGTGATGGTGTCCGCCGGGTCCAGCGAGGTCGGATCGGGTACGGTCGCGGTGATCGTGAAGGTGTCTCCGTCGCGGATCAGCCCCGCATCGACGGCATGGATCACCAACGTCTGCGGCACCCAAATCTGGTAGCCGCTTTCGTATTCGAACGTCACCGTATTGCCGGCTTGGTCTCGGATGGAGAACTGGTCGCCGTCCGCCACCGCGGCTCCGTCCGGAGCGGTCAGCATGTACCGGTCGCGATTGTTCAGCGTGACGACGTACGTCCGGTGGACATCCCACACGCCCGAATCCGGCGTGAGCAGCAACACTTGATTATTGGGGTCATAGCCCAAGGCGTAGTCAGACGCCCGTGGGCCGAAGTCGTCGGCGGGATCCAAAGGATTGTCGGGGGTGACCTGGGTGGTTTCCACCAGCAACACACCATCCTGGGTGATCGACACGGTCTGCGGATTGACGGTCGCGGCGTCCACCCCCGTACCCTCGATCGGCAGCGGCGTACCCGGGCCGTCGAACAACTGCAGGGTGAAGTTCGAGAACAGTCGATCGTCGGTGCGGTAGACGATCGTCGAAACGGGGCTGCGGTCCAGGCTGTCGCCGTCCGCCGGATCGATCAGATTGGCGAATGGGGCGTCGAAATCGATCCGTTCCACCGCGCCGCGGTCCTTGAACACCTGCGAACCGCCGCCCAGCGGGTCGGTATTTTCGTCATCCGCCCGGACTTGTCCGTACACGTCTCGTTCCGGCGCCACGATCGCCGACGGCGGAATCCCCAGCGGAGCCTTGACGACATTGGCCAGGAAGGTGCGATCGTCGGCGCGGTTCAACGAGCTGTCGATGGCCGGTACGCCGCTGACCAGATAGAAATTGCGGCGGCCGGCATCCACGAACAGCGAATTCGGATCGGAATTGGTGGACGTAAAGGCAAACGAGCCCGTGGGACCGTTGGCTGCGTTGCCCTGGAACAGGTTGTGCCCAATCTCCGTGGCCGGGATAATTGGGCCGGACGTGACCTGGATGCCCGTCTGCAGGTAAGCCAGGATGTTGTTCAAGATCGTCGGACTGGCGTTGCCTGCGACCACAATCCCGGTGCCTTGCGGGGACGTATTACCGAAAACGGTGTTGTTCACGATCCGCCCGTAGGGTACTGGCCCCAAGGGATTGCTGCCCGCATCGCCGCGGAAGTCGATCCCCGCAGTGCCCGAGTAGGCAATCACATTGTTCTGGATCACCACGCCCGGCACCAGGTTCTGCGTGTTGCGGTTGGCAAAATTGATGACCGTGCCCGGATGCGGCATGTCACTGGTGGTCACGCCGTTGAACTGGACAGCACGGGCGCCGGCTGCAACGCGAATGCCGGTCTCGGAAGAATTGGTGATGATGTTGGAATCGATCACGATCTGCCCTTGGTCGCGATGGCGATTCTGGTCTCCGCTGCGATGATACCCAAGGGCGTTGTCCACCGGCTCGACGACCAGCGTGTCGCTGCCGCTGGAGAACCGGTCGGCAAAGGCCGTGATGGTCACGGTGCGAGCGGCGTCGGCAGCCAATTCGTCGACGGTGTCGATGTCGAATTCGACCCAGGTCAATCCGGCCGGAATGGTGATGGTGGCCGGAACCCGAGCTTCGCTGATGTCGCTGCTGATCAAGTGTACGACCAGGTTCTCCGTCATCGGCGCCGGGATCTGCAGCCGGCCGCGCAAAGCGCCTCGCCCGGCATTCTCCAGGACGACATCCTCCAACAGCGGGTCCCCGATCGTGACGGTCAGCGCCCACAGCTCGTCATCCAAGACATCCACTACGTCGTAAATCGGCGAATACGTCCGGGCCGCGCTAATTCCCGTGATCCGCACGATCGCCGTTTGCGTGCCGTCCAACAGCGTATCATCGACCCCACGGAGCCAAACAGTCGTGGTCGCCTGACCGGCGACAAGTGTCGCGGTCGCCGTCAGCGGCGTAGCTTCCGTCGGATCACTACTGGAGATCGTCACCGTCACCGCTCCAATCGTGTCACTGCGGGTGATCTGCACGGTGGCGAAACCGAAGGCTTCGCTGACACTGTCCGGAACCACCGTGGCTGTGATGGTCGCCTTGATATCGGCTTCGGCGTCGCGGACTTCGATCAAGTCGCCGGCCGCGGCATATCCCAAGGCACTGGGGACGATCTGGCTGTTCTGCGTGCCGTCCGTGCGGCCGTCGTTCAACGCCGCCACGGTCAGCGGGTACACTCCGGCGGCGGCCGCGGGCTGCGTGCTGCCCGCCGGCACGGTAACGGTGATGGCCCCGGTGGTGTTGCCGTTGATCGTGATCACGGACGGATCGAATGCAATCTGTACGTCCCGGTCAGTGGGCGTAATTGCGGACAGCGTCACCGTCGCGGTGGTCGTGGTGGGCAGCGTGGTCACGCCGTCTTTGTAACCATCCTCGCTCAGCACGTTCGCGGCTGCGGTCACACGCACCGTCAGCGGCGCCGCTGCCAGCATCGCCGCGTAGATGTCCAGATCGGTGCGGGTGACACTGTTGTCCGCCCAAGCCGCGTAGACGGCGCCGCCTTGGGCGGCGATCCCGATGTAGTCCCGGAGGTTATTGAATGTGCTCGCCGTCCCGTCGGACTGGACCTGCGAGACGTTGACGTTCGGACCGAAACTGAGACCCTGGTCAACACTCTTGGCCGCGAATGCTTCGACCCGCACGTTCTGCCCGTCGCGGCGGGCGTCGTACCACACCACGTAAATCTCGCCCGTGGACGGATCGGTGCTGATCCAAGGCATGAACTGGCTGTTCGTCCCACCGTCGTCGTTCACCTGGACAGCCGCCGAGAACGATGTGATGTTGTTCACAAAGTTGCTCCGGCGAACCACCACGTTGGTATCCGTCGGGTTGGCACTGTCCGCTGTGGTGTAGGCCACGTAGACCCGTCCCAGGGGATCGACCGCGACGGTCGGCAGGGCGACGATCCCGCGGCTGGGAACGGCCGGGATCCCAAACCGCGTCGTCGATGTCCCGTTGGCGTTGCCGATGGTCACGGGCGTCGTGCCTACCGTCCGATCCGTGCCAAAGGTCGCCCCGCCGTTGGTGGACACATCGATGCGAATCGTCGCCGAGGTCGGGTTGTTAGTATCGTCGGCCCAGACGACGTACACGTATCCGTTGGGCCCGACTGCAGGCCGGGCAAAGGTGATCGTGTTGGCTGACGAATCGTCGACGACCGTCCGAGTGGGGAAGGTTGCCGCTTCGTCGATGGAGGCTTCCAGAACGAGTTGGGTTTCCGTCCCGGTCTGCACCAGATACGTGACATAGACGTTCTGCTGGCCCGGCGTCACCGGGTCCGGCCCCGTGACGAGTTGAGGCTTTTCGAGCGGCGACGCAGACAACTCGACTTCGGTGTACGAGAAGATGCCGCCCGTCGAGCGCCGCCCGGCCATCACATGGTACTCGCCGACATTGTCGAGCACAACATAGGAGAAGTACAGATTGCCGTTGGCGTCAAATGCGATCGAGGGATCAAAGCGATCCGTCCCCGCCACACCGTCCGCCGCGGCGATGACGGTGCGGACCCAGGTGGTTCCGCCATTGGTCGACCGGTACAACCGCAGATCCGCACCGCCATCGCGGTTGGACAGGATCGCGATGTGCTGCGTGTCCGTCGGGTCGATGGCGACGCTGACTCCCGATTCATGACCGAATTCCCCCGGCACGGCCAAATCGCTGACGTTGCGGCGCGAACCGACGGACATCAGGCTGGACAGGCCCACGTTCCCCGAATCCGCAGCCAGCACGGTCTGCCGGGCCGCCGAGTATCCCGCAGCGTAAGCCGAAACAGCAACCGACTGATTGCCATCGACGGCGTTGTCTTCGACACCCTGGATGGTAAATGTCGCAGCAACCTGACCCGCGGGAATCGTAACCGACATGGGCAGCGACACTTCGCTGGCGTCGTGGCTGAACAGGTATACGGTCAGATCAGTCGTCGTGTCCCCGTCCCGCATGACCGTCCCGGTGATCGCGTCGCCTTCGTCAACGATCGGCGTTGGGATGTCGAGCGTCAAGGTTTGCCGCATGGCCGAATCGACGACCGTGACGCTGGCCTCGCCGCTGGCATGTCCCGACGCGAAGGCCGTGACTCGGGTCGTCTGATTGCCGTCGATCAGGAAATCTTGGACCGGAACCAAGTCGACCGTGACGGACGCCGAACCGGCCGGAATAGTGACCTGGACGACGTCCAGCCCCGACCTGCCGACGACGTTCTCCAACGACACGTGCAGGGTGTACGTGGCGCCGGTAGGAACAAAGGTGGCCCCCAATCTCGAGACATGAATTGCATACGTCCCCGGCGTTGTGAAGGTGTATTCCAGGAAAGAATCGAAGCGGCTCGCACTCCCGGGATCGATGGCCGGCAAGATCCAGCTGTCATCATTGCTCGCCAGGAGGGTTCCGTCGCCCTGGTACAGCCTGAGATACGAATCCATGTACCCGCCCGTGGTTCCGCCGTCGATATCGAAGATCGCCAGACTGGGAACCGTATCGACCGTGAACGAGAAATAGTCGGCCGTCCCGTCCCCCGTCCCGTTAACCGTGACGTGCGGAATCGTCGTCGAGATATTGGTGTTCGTGGAGTCGCCGATGTTGGGGTGGAAATCCAACGACCAGAGCCCGTCGAGACTCTGCGCCGTGGCGAGGGTGTTGTTCGGCTCGGTGTCCGCGACGAAACCACCCCCCAGAACCGTCCCGCTCAGCAGGATCTCGCTCGGGTCCATACTAGCCACGGTAACGACCAAATCCCGATCAGTGGGCGTATTGCGGGTGATGGTGGCAACGGCCAAACCAGCCGGATCGCTTTCGCTGACCGAGCCGGGGCTGATGACGACGGTCAACCGGGCCGCTTCGTCATCCCACACGTCCACTGCGGCCGTGACGCTGGCAAAGCCCGGCGCCAACGCTTGAACGATTGCCGTCCGGGTGCCCGTGGCGATCAGGTCGTCCAGGCCCAGTATCTCGAAGTCAACCGAATCGAATCCGGCCGGAATCGTGACCTGAGTCACAGACGTTCCACCGACTCGGAACACGACGGCGCCCGCATGGAAGAGCTCCGCCAAGTCGACCACCAACGGCAGGCTGGTATCGCCTTCACGAGTGACCGTCGCCATCGTGCTACCGCCGTTTTCCAGAATCGCGGTGTCCTGGATCAGGACGGTCAGATTCAGGGCCGCCGACAGTACCCGAACGTCCTTGGCCGAGACCAGGTCCACCCGATTGGTGGTTATGTTGGCCGTCAACGCCGTGACGCCGAAGTCCGGCAAGCCGTTGATCGCGTTGCGGATGTTTTGGGCGACGTCAAACGCCCGCATGCTCGAATCGAACGGAACCGCCACATGCCCGTTCGTGACGCTGCCGTCGCTGTCCAATTCAAAGACGGCCGAATAACGTCCCAGGACCTGGAACAGATCGCCGTCGTTCGCTACGTCACCCGCCGGCGCGACAATCGTGTATCCGGAGGCCAGGCGGTCGTTGGTGTCGATCAGGCCCGTCACGTCCAACGGCGGGTAGGGATCGACGTTCAGCCACGGCAGCGGTGCAAGCAGATAAGCATACTCCTGGCTGCGGCGGATCTCCATCTGGTAGTAGCCGGTCAGTTGCTCCGGATACCGGAAGGGATCCGTATTGTTGGTGCGGGCAGTGGTCGCCAGATCGCGGACTCCCGTCTCGCCGGCCGGTGCCTGGGTGACCAACTCGCCGCGTTCGGCGAACCCGATGATGATGTCGTCGACGTAGAATCCCTCATAGTTGTTTCGCAGGTTCCGTAACGGCTTATGCTGGTTCCCGAGGTAGGACCACTCGCCAAAGCCCTCGTTGATGTCAATGACGCCGTCACCGTTAAAGTCTTCGACAAAGCCCAGGCTGGGGTCGTTCATCGCTCCCGCCGTGCTGAAGTCGAAACGCAGCATCAATTCGCTCTGGCCCGCATAGTTCGCCAGATCCACGCGAGCCTGACGCCAGGTGCCCGTGTTCCCGTATAACTGCTGGACCTGCTGCCGTTCCATCGGAACCGGAAAGTCGCTGGCGAGGCCCGCGGTGGCGGAGTGCGAGAGAAACCTGGGTAACTCGGCATCCAAAGTCACGAAATTTGCGCTGCTCAACGCGGCATTGTTCGTCGCGACCAGCTCCCACGTCAGCCCTCCGTCAGCCGAGACAAACACCCGGGCGCTGTCCCGCATATCCTCGATCGATCCGTCAGACAGCCGCTCGCCGGCGAAGGGTTCCGTTTCCAGGAAGTAGTTGAAGTACAACGTCGGCTTGTCGCCCGGCGCATAGCCCTCGAGGCTGAACCCGCCGCTGACCAGACTGCCTAACGCGCCGCCCGGCAGGTTGTAGTTGTTGCCGATGGCGGAGGTGGACGTCAGGTCCCGGTGGTAGTCACGATTGGCAATACCGTACTGGCCGGCGAGCAGCGTGGCCCCCGTGACGGGATCGACGGAATAGTAGGACAGGTAATCGAGAACCCCCGTCGGGGTAACATAATTCTCAAGTCCGAAGTACAAGCTGACGCCGCCTTCGTTCTCCCACTGCCCCCAGGAACGGAATGGCGTCCCGGTATCCGCGCGCTCGACGGTGATGATCCGGCTTTCCAGACTCGGGAGGCGGCTGTCGTCAAAGGGGCGGTGGATGCCGTGTTGCAGAGTATCCGCCTCCGTGGCGCCGCCGCCGATGTTCCCTGCTGTTCGAGGGTTCCCCCGGCGCATCGTCGGGTGCCAGAGGTTGAAATCCAGCGGCGAAAACGCCAAGCCGGTCATCCCGCTCAAGCCGCTAATCTGGGAACTGGTGGCGTCCGCCACGCCATCCCCGTCGCTGTCGAACACGGTCTGCAACTCGCCAGCTGTGTTCAGCGCAACGAGATGGCCGCTGGCACTGACCGCAAACAGCATGTTCTTGTAGTGACTGGGCGACGCCACCCCGTTCTCGTCAAACGCCGCGACATTCTGCGGGCCGATCGTCAAGCCTTGCAGATTGGCGTCCGGCAACACCGCGCTCAAGTCGACCACGTTGGTCACCCGGCCGTTGCCCTTGTTGATCTCGACGAACTCGCCGGCGTTCGTCACGCCGTACATGAACGCACCGCCGGAGAAATTGGCGAATGCGATCCCGGTCACGTAGCCGTTCAACGGCGTGCCCAGTCCTCCGACAAGCGTTTGGTCACTCAGGCTCGTGAGATTGTCGGCCGTCTTGCCGGATCCGCCCGCGATCACTGCCGCGGTGACCAAATTCCTGGCCCCTCCATGACTGTTGATAGCATCCACAAACTGCTGCGCCGTCGCGTGGGGAGTGTTGTCTACCGTGATGTTGATCGTGTTCGTGCCGGTGACGCCCGTCACTTCCGTCGTTGCATCAGCTCGCGTCACGTTGATCACGATCCCGTTCCCGGCTTCACCCGGCGCCTTGGCTTCAACCCGCACCACCGCGGTATCCCCCGAACCTCCCGTGAAGAAATACGTGGTACTCGCAAACGTCAGCCCCGTCGGCTGGATGTCGCCCTTGTACCCGTACAAGTTGCGGGGGTCATCCGGCAGCGCCGACCCGCTGTCGGTCCGCGCCCGGTATAGCTTCGAATTGACCGACTCGTTGCCCAGGGCGTCTCGGCCCGTCTCTCGCACAACGTAGTACAGCGCGTAGACAGGCACTTGCGCGTCGCCGTCGTAGCCGATCCGCTCGTAAGTCAGCGCGTCCACATCGTCGGTGATCGTCAAGTCGTTGAAGACGCGGGGCGCGTTCATGACAGGGGCCGTGGGAGCGTTGCTGGCACCGTAGATGTTGTCATTACCGATCGTGGTCAAATTGCCGGTGCCCGGATCGATTTGCACCAACCGGCCGGCCGTATTGGCCGCCGGACCTTGGTTGGCCGGGTTGTTGCCGTTGGTAATCCGTTGATACCCGAACATCTGGCCGTCGGAGCGGATCACGATATCCCGGATCAAGTCCGCCGAGGTGTTGTTGTTCAAGTCGTCGTCCGGCATCGTAATCGCCGGCCCGCCTTGAAAAGCGTTGGCCGTATACAATCGGTCCCCGTTCAACGACGTGACGAACAGCGTGACGTCGCCCAAGTCGAACGGGCGTACGTGCGTGGCCAGCGAGATCTCGTTGGAAATGTCGAAGATTCCCTCCTTCTCGACCGGCTCGACGACCGTCACCCCGTCGGTCGTGGTGTAGCCCTGGAACCCGATGTGGTCTTCCACAATCCGCCGCACCGAGGTCATGGGTTCCAGACGCACCAGCTTCTGGGCGTCGGAAACGTCCGAAGTGAACGTGCCTTCGATCGCCAACGGCAGCTGGCGATTGGACATGATCGCCACGTAGTACTCGCGGCTGGCCCCCTCGCGCAAGTTCATCGTGCCCAGGAACGGGTCGAGCAGCCCGACCGAACCGCGGGCCAAGTCGTCCAGGTCCGCGCCTTCGCCGGGCAGCGGTTTGGGTTGGTCGTCCTGGATGTTCGACTCGCGGCCAATGTACAACAACCGCCCCGTCGCATCGTAAACCGCAACCGTCGTATCCGGACCGGGAACGCCGTCGGCATAGTCGATGTCCAGCGTCACCGCGACAACCTTGCTGCCCGCATTCACGCCGCCGATCGCCTGGATCATTTCGTGATCGACTTCGAACCGGTACCAGTCGACGTCCAGCGCCGTGTTCAACTGGCCGCCGACGCTGATCGCCGCGCGATCCGTGGTCAGCAGATCTCCCAGATTCTGGGCATTAGCAAAAGCGTTCGAAGCATCCCCTACCTCGCCGGTCTCGCCGACCAGCGGCGAATGGGCGGGCAACCCTAGAATCTCGATGCCGTTGGTCGCATAGCGGATATCGGCATAGCGGATCGTCGAGCCGGGGAATTCGTCCACCTGTTTCAGGCGGATCTGCAGCTGGTACTCGCCCGACGTCAATCCGGCGCGGAGCACCGTCCCGGTGGGCGCGTACTGTTCCGTCAAACGGTCTCGAGGATCGAGCGTCAAGGTGGTCGCCGTCACGGCCGCGATCGTATACGCGCCGTCGTTGCTGGTCGTCACCTCGGTCGAGCCGCGGACGAACAGCCGCTGGCCGGGCTGGAACCCCTGCGACAGGAAATCCTGTCCCGGCTCGACACTGCTGACCGTGATCGTATCAGGCCCGCTGGCGTGATGCTCGAAATGCACACTGGTCAGTGGCGAGTCGATCAGCTCCGGCCCGGCAGCCCGCACCCGCACAAAATACGTCGCCAGCCCCTCGCCGTCCACCTCGGCGGCCGGCAGCACCAACCGCATGCCGGGATCGCGCGGGTTCAGCGAGTAGAAATCGCCGACCAGCAGCGAGTTCTCCGCCACAGGATACGCTAGCCCGGACAAGTCGGCGGCGTCCGGACCGGTAGATCGGGCTAACACCTGGCCGTTGGTGTCGATCAACTCGAGCGATCCATTCAGGGCCGATCCGGTGCGGTCCAAGTCGATCCAGACCTCGGTCCCCGGCACGGCCTTGAAGCTGTACACGTCTTCGTCCTGGGGAGCGTTGGGACTGACGAAACCGTGAACTTCAAAACCCAGCCGCCGGTTCTCGTCGCCACTCTTTTCGTTCGGCGCCAGCTTGCCCAACAACTCGGCCGTCCCCGGCGTGTTGTTCACGTCCCGGCCGCCCGTCAAGGCGACCTCCTGCTCGTTGGTGACCCCGACGTTGCGGTCGTTGCTGAAGCGGTCCAGCTTGACACTCCGCCACTGGCCGCCGGACAAGGCCGGGTCGCGGGGCACCAGTTCCAAGAACGATGTAATCGTGGCCGTCGTGGCCTGCGGATTCACCGACCAAGCGAAAGCGGTGGTGACGTCCTCCGGGCCGTAGATCGTACCGAGCACCGGATCGGTCTGCTGCGGCAAGGACGTCAAGTCGATATTGCCGGCCACGGAGTAGGTTGTTCCCGAACCGATGATGGCAAACAGCAAATCCGCGAACTCGTCAGCGGCCCAGCCGTCATAGGTCGCATTCTGCAAGTCGGGACCGGATGTGTAAATTCCACCGTGGCTGAAACCGATTCGCTGGGGGCCGTCCAGCGTAAAGGCGCGGAAGTCGGGCTGTCCCGGTGTGCCCGTCAGCCACAAGATGTCGTCGCTGATCCCTTGCACGTCTTCGTCCAAGTAGTTGATCAGCCGGATATTGCCCAAAGGCGAAACGCTGCTGAAAGTGATTCGGTTCCACGCAATGGCTTGACCGTTGTTCAAATAGGTCTCCGCACGCCAGTTCACGGTTCCATTCGGACCGGCAAACGTTCCCTGGCTGACGACGTAATCCGGCGATACCAAGGTCGGCGCTTGGGTCACTGTGGTTGCCCCCAAGTCAAACGCACTTCCGTTGGCCCCCACGTCGATATAGTTGTTGAATGCGAATATCCAGTCCTGGTTGACGAACATCTGGGTATTGCCCTGCGCGGTCGCGCCGCTCGACGTGATCCGGCCGCCTGCCGCCGGACGCACCGAAAAGAACCCGGGAATGTTCATCGGCACGTCGTTGTCGATCAGCGTTCCGTTGTCCACTTCAGGGCCGGTCGGAAGGCCCCCGGCTCCGCCTCCGCTGCCGTTATTGTTCGTATCGCTCTGCGGATACCCGCGGGGATCGAAGCCCGCGCCCACGGAATCGTCCGCCAAGGCCGTAAGTACCACGGGATGGCCCACCGTACCCAAGACCTGAATCGTGCCTCCAATCCGGTCCTCGATCTCCAACGGAATCCCGTTGGCGGTGAAGCCGGCGTCCGCGCCTTCCAGTTTGACCACCAGGCTTTCTGTGGAACTGCTCTGCAACCGCAAACCGCTGTAGGTGTGATGGTTGTTGATCACAATTTCGTCGAACAACACATGCACGATGTCCGTGTCGTCCCAGATGCTCTGAGTTGTCAGTTCCTCGGCGCGGACCACCACTCCGTTGATCGAGTTGTTGCCCAGACGGTTGCCGCGGATCAGCGGGCCACGGTTGTTGCCATATGCCTCGAACGCCTCCCACGCACCCACGGAGGGGCCGATATCGGGCCGCAACGGGGCCGAAAGCGAATTGGCGTTGATGCTGATGGCCGCCCCGAGGTTGTTCCGCAGTACGTTGTTGACGATCACCGGCTGGGCGCCGCGCACGTAGATGGCCGCCGCCTCGTTCGCGCCCCGGCCGCTTCGCGTACCCGTGGCGGCTCCTGACGCGTTGTTCTCCAGCACGCTGTTGGCCAGTCGCACATCCGCCTGATGGATTTCGATCGGATTGAACGGAACGTACGTGCCGTCGAGCGGCGTCTCGCCACCGGCGTATGCCAACAGCACATGGTCCAGACTGGCGTGCGCGACGTGATTGAAGATCAAACCGCCCCAATTGCCCGCGGTCGGCCGCAGTTCGTTCACTCCCAGTCTGTCGTCGTTGTTCGTATCGAACGTGCCGCCCATGCCATACCGGTCGTCCGCGATCGACGTCAGCACGATCGGATATCCGGGAGTACCCTCGGCGATCAAGTTGGCCGAGCCACGTTCCAGCTCGATCCGCGACTGGTTGAATTTCACAACGACGCCGGGGTCGATCGCCAGCCGACCGCCAAGCCGCGCCTGCGGGCCCCCCGCCGTGGCCAGCGTCGAGACGCCAATGCTCGTCCCCGCCGGCAACAACAGGCTGGTGTCGAACGTCAAGGCCGGCAGATTGGAACCCGCGTACATGCCTCCGAACGCGATGTCAACCGTCGTGCCCAAATCAAATCCGCCCGACAGCAACACGCGGGCGTCGAACTCGGTGATGCCCAGCAGAAGGAGAGCAAGCTGGATATCCTCCGCCGAAGCGTTATATGCCAGGGGCCAGGTCGAGACACCGTCGACATTGATGGTGAACGTGCCGCCCGTGGCCCTGCGGCTCGTCGTCAGCCGCTGCACCGTGTTGGTCTGCGTGGGCCCGCCCGCATTGCCGACGATCTGCAGATTCTCGGTGATCAAGTGAACGATATCCGCATCGTCGAACCGGGCCTGGATCGCCAGCCGTTCGAGCGGCTGCCCCAGGGCCGTCTCGGTCCGCACGAACAGACCGTTGAGCGTGTTGCCCGTCACGCGGTTGCCGTACACGTCCGGGCCGACGCGGTCCGGAGTTTCCTCGAAGCTGCCCGGATTGGCCGAGATCGCCGCGCCGGTGGCCTTGGTGATCGTGTTGAACCCGATCGTCGGCCGAGCGTCGATCAAATGGACCGGCGCAAAGGAACTCTCCACCGAACCGACGCGGACTTTGCCGCCGCCGTGAGCCATGTCGGCATGATTGACCCAGTTTAGGTAGATTCCCTGCCGCTCGAAGTCGGAATCGTTGCGCAGCACAATGCCGCCCCAATCGCCCGGCGCTGCGGCGATGTCCGTGGGATCCGTGTTGCCCCCCACCGTGTCGTCGCGATACGAGCGGAACAGCACGCTCTGCCCCGGTGTGCCCAACACCTGGACCGCACCGGCGGCCCGGTTCACCGCCACCGCCGACGTGCCGACGTCGATGTTCGCTTTGCGCAGTTTCAGCAAGGCCCCTTCGTCGATCATCAGCGTGACGCCCTGCGGCACGATCAGCCCGTCGCCGTCCGGCAGCACCGCGTTCGTATTGCTCGTGCCGATCAGATACGCCCGATTGTCGCCGACGGTGTCCATGTCGTTATCCGTGCCGGCATTGCCGACCACGCGGACGACGTTGGACCCCGTCAACAAGCCGGGTGCGCCCGAAACGTCGACCCGCGGCACACTGGTCAGACGGACCGCTGTGGCCGACGGCGTCAGCGTGGCGATGGGCGAGGCCGGCGGCACCAGCGAGTTGATCGCATCGCGGATGGCCACCGCCAGACTCTGCGTTTGCGAGACCCGCAATCCTGCCCCCGCACCTCCGTTCGTATTGTCCTTGGCCACCATCAGCGCGGGATGGGTGCCGACAAACCGCCCCGTGAACTCGACGTTGATCGGAGTCGCCGGCAGCGGCCCGCCCGTGACGCGAATTTCGCCGGAACGGATGTCGCCCAAGGATTCCAAAGCCGCTTGAACCTGAGTTGACGTGGCATTGTAAGGCAAGCCGGCAGTCGTCGTGGGCGTCAAAGCCCCGAAACCGAGCGTAAACGTGCCCGAGGTCGCCACACCCGTAAAGGCCAGGCGTTGAACCTCGGTCAGGGGAACCGGTACCGCCGTGCGGCCTGCGGTCACCCCGTTGCCAAAGACGTCGAATTCGAACGTCCTGGGCGTGGTGCCGATGTGGACCACGAACGAATCGCCGTCGCGAATCACCTCGGAACCCCGCGCGGGCATGACAATGCGCGCCCCGGCGTCCGCCAGCGCGGTCGCGATGCTGTCGTACGGGTCGGCTGCCGTCCCCGTGCCCTCCGGAGCCGCCGGCAGCGTGTCACGGACCTTGTCCACGAATATTACGTCGTCGCTGGTCTGGAACCAGAACTCGAACACGCCGCCCGGCCGGCCGTCGTGGTTGCCGTCCAGCTTGACGCTCGTGCTGTCGACCAACGCTGTCCGTTCGTCCGGCTTGAACCCCAACTTCAGTTCGTAATCGCCGTCCGTCAGGCCGCCGAACCCCGAGTCCGGAACGCTCGGGTCGTAATTCGTGTTGCCGCGACTGGTCACCCCGATATAGTAAATCCCCGGCGTCAGGTCCAGTTCCAGGAACGAATCGCTGCTGAAATAGTCGTCGTTGCGGGACAGGATATCGCCGTCGCGGTTGAACAACGTCAGAACCGTATTCAAGAAACTGTAGGGCGTCGCCCGCTCGGCAACCGTTTCGGCTTGGAACAAACCCGGCGCCGTGACCTCGAAGCGATACAAGTCGATATCGTTCGCATCGGGCCGCCACAGCCGTTGGGCGTTGACAATGTCGACATCGCCGGGATACACGTCGTTAGGCAGGCCCGCGCCCATCAGTGACGGCAGATCGTAAGAATGCCCCAGGCCAATCGAATGCCCGATCTCGTGGAACAGCGTCTCGAAGAAGTCGCCGCCGAATTTGCTGCTGGCCCACCCCTCCTGCGCGTCGATGACGACCAACAGCGGACTGCCCAGTCCGGCCACGCCGCCGGGGCCGTTGATGATCGTGGGATCCGCCGCCCGCAGATCGCCCTTGGCAATCGTCGTACCCAGGTTCGGCGTCTCGACGAACTGGATACCCAATTGCGAGCCCAGGATTTCGAACGCCTCGCGAGCCAGTTGCTTCTCTTCCTCGGTGATCAGGTTGTACAGCAGATTGCCGCTGCCCGCCGGAAACTCGCCAATCACGTTCTGGAAGTTGTAGGGCCGAATGGTAATCGCCCCGGGCGCCACGGGATCGATGCCAAAATCGTAGCCGCCGCTAATATGCTGTTCGGCCTGGATCTGCCGATGCCCCGGCTCGTCGTCCGATCCGGGATACCGCGGCAGCAAGATGCTCTGCGGTTCGATTTGCGAAAACACGATTTGGCCGCCTTCGCCCAACGAGCCCAGGTCCGTCGCCGAGGCGAAGCTGGAATTGGCATCGTCGATGGTCAGCACGGCGGAGGAAGTGACCTCGAGCAGATAGGATCCGGCGCCGGCGACACTGGAGATCTCGACAAAGTAGACCCCCGGATTCGCGCCGGTCACACTCAACCGGTCGGTCTTCTGGACTCGCAACCGGCCGTTCGTGTTGTCCGTGATCAATAACTTGTCGACGCTGGCCCCCGCCAGCCCTCCGGTGAATTCGATGTCGACCGGAGCAACATTCAAGGGGCCGCCCGTGACCAGCACATCGCCGGAGTAGATATCGCCCAACGCTTCCAGCGCCAGCTGAATCTCCGTGGCGGTGGCGTTGTGCGGCAGGGCAGGCGCCGTTGTGGCGGGCAGAGTTACCCCAAAACCGAGCGTGAACGTCGTGCCCGCGGTGGGCAAGCCGCTGTAGAACAAACGCTGAACCTCGTTGGAAAACGCAAGCGGGGCACCACTGCTGTCCATAACCAGAACGCGCGTGTCCAGGTGCCCCCGGGATGTGATCTCGGCATCGGGCGTCACCGTCACGTACAAATCCGACACGTCCGGCAGGTCGATCCGGTAAATGTCCCGGTCGGCGCCCTCCAAGGTAGCCACTTTCTCGTAAGCATCGCCGACAAACAAGGTTCCCACAACGGTCGCTGCAGCCAGCGTGTCGTTCGGTTCTTCGGATTCGCCGATCTCCAAACGGTACGTGCCGTGCGGCAACCGGTACGGCGTGCGCACATCGCCGTCGTCGTCAAAACGAAGCACCGCCAAATCGCGATCGGGGTAGTATCGGACGCTGTGCGGCACGAGGATCAGGTCGTCGGTGACCGTTCCTGTCCCGCCCGTGGCAATCAGGCGATAGAATTCGCGGTTTTCGGCCGACGAGGGCAACAGGTCGTCGTTGTTGAAATAGACCAGCACCTGGTCCTCGGCCTGCGTTAGTTTGCTCAAGTAGCGGATGTCGACAACCGCCTCGTCGCTCCGCAGATCCGCCAGCGGCAGGTTGACATACCGGCCCAAGAAAGAGATCTCCCACGGCCCCAGGTTCGGGCCGCTCACGAGGACTTCGCCCGGCTCGATCGAGGGCAGCGTCTCGAGCGCGTCCTGGATCTTCTGCGCCGTCACGCTGGACACGGGCAGACTCTCCGTCCGTTCGCCTTGGAAGATCAGCTGGAAGTCGCCGTCCCCCGGAACGCTCGTCAGCCGGACTTGAATTCGCCGCGTCACCGGCTGAGGCACCACCGAAATGATCTGCGGCGCCAGATTCAACGTGAAATCGATCACGTCCCGGTCGGCCCCGGCACGCGCCGGCGTCAGCGGCGTTCCCGCCATGTTTCGCAGGGCTTGAATACCCAGGTTCACATAATCCTTGGCGAACACTTCCAACCGATACTCGTCGTCCGGCAGCGTCTCGGCAAACCGCACAATCACTTCGCTGTTGGTTTCCCCGAGCCCCAGATAGCCCGGCACGATCGTCTCGTCGGCGCCAGCCGTTTCCAACGTCGTGGGCGCAGCGGCCGAGATCACGCTCGCCGGATTGCCCAGCGGAACGGACGCCCGTACCAAGGCCGCGGCGGCAGGCGTGTTGTTGAGCGCATGGACCAGGTCCGACGCCGTCCTCCGAGGCGTGGTCGCGTTGGTGTTCAGCGTCACGGTGATCTTGTTTTCACGGACCAATACCGTGGGCGCCTTGTTCAACCCCAAGTCCGCCGCCAGGAGGGTGACCTGAATCCCGTCGCCCGCCAATCCGGACGTGGCGGCGCGGACCAGGACTTCCAGCCCCGGGACGCCGAAACTCGAGGTCGCTTCCGCCAATCCCGCCCCGGCCAGCACCAGCGGCGCCAACGGTACGGGGAAACCGTTGCCGTTGTGGCCCCCCGACAACAGCAGTGGCGAGTAGTTGATTTCCGGCGCCGCGACGTCCGCCAGCAGGCTGCCCGACTTGACCCGGGCCCGTACCAACGTCCGTGCCACCGGATGCTGGTCGATCGCATCCGCCACCTGCTGGGCGCGCGTGTGATAGCCCACCTCTTCGTTCAAGTCGATGCTGATCGTGGTCCCGGTCACCGTGATCGTCGGAGACATGCTCTGATTGGCATGGTCGCTCTTGGTCACGACCACCTGGATCGCGTTCCCGGCTGTTCCCGCCGCAATGGCCGTGAATTCGAGTTCCGCCGTGCCACCCGTGACCGGATTGGTGACGGTATTGAAGTTGGACACGACCGAAGCCGCGCGGGCCATGTTCGCGGTCAACGGCAACGCCGTGTTGCCCGTGACCGAAGCTTGTATCCTGGCGCTGGCGGCCGGATGCGCGTTCAACGCATCGACCAGCACTCGAGCCGTCGTCTCGGCGCCAGCTTGCGAATTCAAATCGACCGTGATCGTCTTGCCCAGAACCTGGATCACCGGCCGACGGTCGCCGTCGCCGTGATCGCTCTTGCTGAACTGAATCGTGATCCCTTCCTCAGCCTGTCCCAACCTCACCGCCTCGAACTTGACCACAACCGCGCCGGCCGTATTGAAATCCGTCTTGGCATAGGCATAGTCGAAGGCCCCGTCAGAACCCTGCCGCGTGATGCGGATGCCCTGCGACAGGTTGCTCACGCTGCCGTCGATGCCGGCGCCGCCGCGGAACAGCAACTGCAATTCGCGCGGAGCTACCGCCAGCGTTTCGTTGGGCACGCCGCTCAACAGCAGGCTCCCCTCGTTTGGCCTAGCTGCAATGATCTGCGGACCGGGCGACGCCCGCGTCACGGTCGGCGGGTGGGGCAATGGGTCGGTGATCGAACCGTTGATCGAGAAGTACCCGAGGCTGCCGTAGTTGCTGTATCCGGGATCGGTCGTCACCGGCTTGCCGGTCCCCTCGACGGACAGATAGTACGTACCCGCCACGAGATTCAGGTTAAAACGGGCATTCAATGCGTTCTGCGGATTGCTGCTGGCAACGAGCGTCCCAGCCGAGTTGTACAGGTTCGCCAGAATGTCCAGGTTGGGACTGCGATAGAACGGATCGATGCTCAAGCTGACGGGACCGTAGCCGGTTTCGAACACGAAATAGTCGACGTCCGCGGTGCGCTCGATGATGCCTTCGGCAGACACGCTGAATGTGTCGCTCACGTCCAGCGGACTGGCCGTGATCATCGAATTCCCGTGATCGTCGGCTCGGTAGCCGAATCCGTTCCTGGTCGTAATGATCGCCAAATCGTCTTCTTGGTTGTTCGCCCCCGGATACTCGCCCCGGCTCCACTGGACCAATTCCCGGCTGAAACCCACGCCCATGATCGGTGCCCAACCCGTAGGGCCGGCGCCGTGTCCGGGGTAATACTCCTGCGTCGGCGAACCGTCGTGCCTTAGTCCCAGTGTGTGGCCGACCTCGTGCGAGACGGTCTCGGGCATCGCTTTCGGCCCGGCATTGAAAACAAAAGCTGGAACATCGGAGTTCCAATCAAACGAGCCAACGTATGCCCACCCCCCGGCTCCCATGCCGGCGACATCCGGTCCGATGACCGCGCGAATGCCCCACCGATTGTCGCCGCCTCCCGAGTTCCTCAACGCCTCGATGCCCGGATCTTGCGTGGTTACATTTACGTCAAAGGGACGAAAATCTTCAGCCACCATGTCGAACGCAAGCTGTATCTCGCGAAGTTCAGCATCCGAAAAAACGTTCGGGTTGCCATCTCGGTCGTAAGCTGGCGTGACGATCGGGTCCACGCCCGTCGAAGCATTCCAAGGCGTTCCGGTGGTGATGTGGCCATCAAAATCGAGGTAGATCACCTTCGATGCACCGGGGTTGCTGTGCAGCAGGAACGTATCCGCCAGAGGATACGGCGCCATCAGCTCTCCAGACGCTGGTGCGCCCGCTTGCCACGATTCCCCTGGCGCGAGGGGCATTACGCCAACCAGGTTTCCGTACCCATCGTCAAAAACGTAAGGGGCTCCCTCTTGCCAGGTGAGCTGTGATCCCGACAACAGCACCCGGGCCTCCAACGGCTCGTGGGCCCGTTGCCGGCCAAGCTGTTTCTGGAATGCCCGACGCTGCGATCGGCGGCGACTCGTCCGGCGGCGTTTTTGTAAGTTTGCAAGCAAGCTGCGAAATGCACGAATGGCCATATAGCGACCTCTACCTTCGGGACGGAAGGCTAAACGATGGCTCCACAGTGGTTCGGAACCGGTTTCCTTCGAGATACGTCAACCCAACATCAATCGCCCGGGCGGCTGCTGTTTGGTTCGTAACTCCTGAAAAATTGGATTGTTACAGAGTTAAGTATACTTACTATTCAAAACGTGTCATCCGATTTGCACCCTTCTCCCCCACACGCGAAACAGACAATTCGCTCAAAGCAGACAAATTTCTCTGTTTTCTCGCCGCAGGCTCGTTCTTGCCTTCGCCTGGGGCCGAAAATGCGAATTGCAATTACGCCATTCCAAACCCAGCGATCTCGGATTGTGCAAGTCTGCCATACTCGAGGTCCAACATGAAAACAACGTCAGGGCGCAAGAATACTCCAGCTCAGTTTTCAACCAGTCTTGACGCTTGCTTGAACGCTTTGGTTCCCTTGGCCTGCCATCCTTACGGGTTGTAACGGATGATTCGCTTGGCCCCCAACGAGGTCGCCTAACGGATTGGCTGAACAACACATCGGCATGACGGAAGCCACTCGGTAAAAACAGGCAGACGCGACAAACTGTATCGTACACATCGACGATCCACACGGAAGTGGTCAAGGAATTGGAGCAAAGACCGGTGGCACCAATCGGACGGAATACGACTTGCTTAACGCTTGGCGAAATGGCGGGTGGGCCGGAACAGGAGAAAACAGAGCGAACGAAGGGATGGCTTAACCTCCGTTGTCTCCGTTTTCTCCTGTTCGATTCCGATCTGTGCGTGCCGGAAAACGCAAGGCGCAGAACAGCAATACGACCTTCGCCGATGGGGGCGATCAGCCGAACAACCGTCCAAACAGTTCATCCGTCGCCGCTTCGCCGGCCGCGGTCGAACCCATCTCCAAAAGCAGGTCATCCAGGGCGTCGTCGATGCCGGGGTAGTCCGCCTCCAAGCCGTCAAACATGGTGGCAGCCAAGTCGGCCGCCCCATCCCGCAGCTCGCGAGCCCAATCGTCCAGCCCGGACGCGTCGCTCTCGCTACGAGCCAGCCCTGCACGCTCCCATCCGGCCGACGCCTGTTCGGCCACCACCATGCGCATTGCGCCGGTGATCGGCACGGACGCCATACCGGTCGATGACCGCATCGGGGCCGCATCAACCAGTGGCTCCACGATCCCCTGCGACTCGCCCTCCGCCTGCCCCGCGCCAACGACTGCCGCATTCAGAACGTTCACCACCCCCAACGCATCGCCCGGCGTGAGCTGGCCGTCGCCATTCACGTCGACGTACAAGTTCGCGGGCATCCCAGCCGGGATTGCGCCGGAACCGTGCGTGTTGATCGCGTTGATGACCAACAAAGCGTCCAAGGGGCTCACCATGTCATCGCCACTGACGTCGGACGGATTGGCGGGGTTGTGATGCGGCGAATCGCTGATCCCGTGGACCGTGATCGTCACCGTCCCCCTGGCCGTTCTTCCGTCCGGGTCTGCGATCTGGTAGGTGAAGGTATCCGTCGCCCTTTCGCCGTCGTTCAACGCCCGGAAAACGGTCTTGCCGGTCGGGTCGTAGGCAAAACGGCCGTCCGCCATGACTTGCACTGCCACCCCCTGGTTGCTGACCACCAACTGTGGCTGGATCGCCAGCGACTTGCCGTCGGGATGATAGTCGTTGGCCAGGACGCCCGGCGCCCCCACGTTCAGCACGACGTTCTCAAACACGGAATACGCATCGTTGACCGCCCGCGGCGGATCGTTCATCGGCAATACCGTGATGGTCAGCGTTCCGATCGCCTCGGCCGGCGGCAGCCCGTCGTCGGTGACGCGGTACGTCAACGTATCCATGCCGTGGAAGTCGAGCGGCGGTGTGTACGTGACCATCCCTGTGTTCGGATCGAGCGTTACAATCCCGCCCTCTGCGCTGACCGGACTGACGCCGATCACCGTCAGCGTCTGGGACTGCTCGTTGTCCGCCGTCCCCGCTGGCGCGGCCGGTCCCGGCCGGGCATTGCCCAGCAACTGGGACGCCAGAAACGTCATCGGCTCGTCTTCGTTCGTGGTCCCCTCGTTATCCGTCAGGATCGGCGGATCGTTGACGGCGGCCACGGTAATCGTCACCGTGGCGACGTTCGAGTCCAACTGGCCGTCATGGGCCGTGTAGGTAAAGCTGTCCGTGCCGTTGTAGTTGTCCCACGGGGTATAGACAAAGGAACCGTCGGCGTCGAGCGTCAGTGTCCCGTGACTGGGCGGACGGACCAGCATCGCGGTCAACGTGTCGCCTTCGACATCCAGGTCGTTGCCCAGCACCCCCGGCGCAGCGGCCACGACCGGCGTGCCCTCGTTCGTCGCATAGCTGTCGGGACGAGCCAGCGGCGGATCGTTGACCGGCGTTACGGTGATCGTGACGGTGGCCACGTTGGAACTTGCCGTGCCGTCGTGGGCTCGGTAAGTGAACGAATCGCTCCCATGGTAATCGGCCGCCGGCGTATACGTGAACGAACCATTGGCGTTCAACACCAGCGTCCCGTGACTGACCGTCGTGACCAGGTTGACCAGCAACGGATCGCCGTCCACGTCCACGTCGTTGCTCAGCACACCGGTCGCCACCCCGACGACCAACGGAGTGTCCTCGGCCGTTGTGTAGCTGTTATTCCCGGCGATCGGCGAATCGTTGACCGGCGTCACGGTGATCGTCACCGTCGCCAAGTTCGACTCGGCCATGCCGTCCCGGGCCCGGTACGTGAATGTGTCCGTGCCGTGGAAATCGGCCCCGGGCACGTAGGTGAACGAGCCGTTGTTGTTCAAGGTCAGGATACCGGCCGCCGGGGGGCTGATCAAAAGCGCCGTCAGTGGATTGCCGTCCGCGTCGGTGTCGTTGCCCAATACGCCCGGGACCGCCACGGTCAGCAGCGTATCCTCGGCCGTGGTGTAGCCGTCGTCAGCCGCCACCGGCGGATCGTTGGTGCTGGTCACGGTAATCGTTACCGTGGCGACATTCGAGGCTTCGGTCCCGTCGTGGGCCATGTACGTAAACGAGTCCGTGCCAACGAAACCGGCTGTCGGAATGTACGTGAACGAACCGTTGGAATTGAGTGCCAAGGTGCCGTTGACGGGGCCGGCATCCAACTGAGCCATCAAATCATCGCCGTCCACATCGGAATCGTTCGCCAGGATGCCGGGGGCGGTGACAACCAGCGGCGTGTCCTGCAAACCCGTGTAGGCGTTATCGGCGGCCAACGGCGGGTCGTTGACCGGCGTCACCGTGATCGTCACGGTCGCCAAGTTCGAATCGGCCAGCGCGTCGTTGGCCCGATAGGTAAAGCGGTCCGTGCCGTGGAAGTTGGCGGCCGGCGTGTACGAGAACGAGCCGTTGGCGGCCAACACCACGGTGCCGTGCGCAGGCGGATCGATCAGCCGGACCGTGAATGGATTGCCGTCCGGGTCCGTATCGTTGGCTTTCACCCCCGGCGCAACAATGGCCAGGACGGTGTCCTCCGCCGTGGTGTACGCGTCGTCTGCGGCCAACGGGGGATCGTTGACTTGGACGACCGTGATGGTCACCGTCGCCACCGCCGAGTAGCCGGTCCCGTCATGGGCCCGATACGTAAACCCGTCCAGGCCGTGATAATCTTGGTTCGGCAGATAGGCAAACGAGCCGTTGGCGTTCAGCGTCAGCGTGCCATGCGCCGGCGGTGCGACCAACGAGGCCGTCAGCGGATCGCCGTCGATATCCGAGTCGTTGCCCAGGACTCCCGGCGCCGCGACCGTCAGCAGCGTGTCCTCGTTGGTCGTGTAGCTGTTGCCGGCCGCCACGGGCAGATCATTGACGGGCCGCACGGTGATCGCGATCGTGGCGACGTTCGAATTGGCTTGGCCGTCGTTGGCGCGATAGGTGAAGCTGTCCGGTCCGTGGTAGTCGGCAAACGGTGTGTACGAGAACGAACCGTCCAGGTTGACCGAGGCCACGCCGTGCGCAGGCCCGCCGACCAGATGCGCCGTCAGCACGTCGCCGTCCACGTCGCCGGCATGGGCCAGCAGACCCGGAGCAGCAACGATCAGCACGGTGTCTTCGTCCAACACATAGGCCGCGTTGACCGCCACCGGGGCATCATTCACGGAGTTCACCGTAATCGTGACCGTGGCCACGTTCGAGGCGGTCGCGGCGTCGCGAGCGCGGTAGGTGAACCAGTCGATGCCGTGGAAGTCGGGATTCGGCGTGTACGCGAAGGCACCGTTGGCATTGAGCGTCAACACGCCGGCCGTCGGCGGATCCACCAACTGGACCGTCAAGACATCGCCGTCGGCGTCCGTATCGTTGCCCAGCACGCCCGGCGCGGATACCGTCAACACCTGGTCTTCGTCCGTGACATAGCTGTCGTGAATCGCCACCGGCACATCGTTGACCGGCGTGACGGTGATCGCCACCGTGGCGACGTTCAGTGAGTTCAACAGGCTATCGTTGACCCGATACGTAAAACTGTCCGGACCGAAGTAGTCGGGATTGGGCTCGTAGGTGAACGAACCGTCATTGTTCAGGGCCAGCGAGCCGTGCTGCGGGCCGGCCACTAGCACCGTCCGCAACATGTCGCCATCGACGTCGATATCGTTGCCCAACACGCCGGGGGCGGTGACGGTCAACATCGTGTCTTCGGCAATCGTGTAGCTGTCGTTCACCGCCACCGGACGGTCGTTCACCGGCGTCACAGTGATGGTCACCGTCGCCGGCGCGGACCCGCTCTGGCCGTCATGGGCGCGATACGTGAACGTGTCCGTGCCGAAATAGTTCAGGGCCGGCGTGTAGGTGAACGAGCCGTTGAGGTTCAGCACCAGGGTTCCGTTCGCGGGCCCCGCGACCCATTGGGCTGTCAGCGGATCGCCGTCGACGTCCACGTCATTGCTCAACACGCCCGGCGCAGCAATCGTCAACGGGGTGTCTTCGGCGGTACTGTAGGCGTTGTCCGCAGCCACCGGCAGGTCGTTCACCGGCGTCACGGTGATCGTGACCGTAGCGAGATTCGAGTTTACTGTGCCGTCGTTGACACGGTACGTAAAGGTATCGACTCCATGGGCGTTGGCGTGAGGTAGGTAGAGGAATGACCCGTCTGCGTAAACCGAGACCACGCCCAAGCTGGGTGGCGTCACCACGACGGGGTTCAGTACGTCGCCGTCCACGTCAATGTCATTGGCCAACACGCCGGGCGCCGCCACGTTCAGCGGCGTATCCTCGAGCGCGATGTAGCTGTCGTTGACCGCGACCGGCGGGTCGTTCACCGGATGGACGGTGATCGTCACCGTGGCCAAGTTCGAATCCAGCAGGCCGTCATTCACCCGGTATGTGAACGTGTCGGCGCCGTGGAAATTAGCTTTCGGGACGTACGTGAACGAACCGTTGACGTTGAAGGTCAGCGTCCCCTGCGCCGTCGACGTAATGATCCGCGGCGTCAGCGGACTGCCTTCGACGTCGTAGTCATTACTCAGCACGCCCGGCGCAGGAACCGTCAGGACCGTATCTTCGTTCGTGGCGTACGTGTCGTGGCCTGCCACCGGCGGATCGTTGACCGCATCCACCTGGATCGAAATGGTAATCGAAGCCGACAGCACCGGATTGGGCACTGTCGCGCCGCTGTTGCCGTGGTCGGTCACGACGGCCACGAGCGCCAGCCGGCCGTTGAAGTTCGCCGGCGGCGTGTACCGCAAGCCGTTGGTGCTGGCCAGCGTCGCGGTGACCTTGGCCGGCGACCCCGAGACCTTGACGACCGCGGTCCCGTTATCTTCGATCAGGCCGTTGACGCCGGTTTCGATCCCGCCCGTCACGGACGGATTGACGGTCAGCGTGCCCACCGAACCCAGCGGCTGGCCCGCCATATCGGTCAGGGTCAGCGTCACGGTCACCGGCCGCAGCGGATCAGCCGGACTTTCGTCGGCGTCCACGTCCTGCACGATCAGCGGGATGATGATGGTCGTATCTTCGGCCAGCGTCCTCTGACTCGGCCCCAAAATGCTCGGCGGATCGTTGACCTGCCGCACCGAAACGGGAATCGTCCCCTTCGTTTGCAATATCCCGCCCGTCCCCACGTTGCCCCGGTCGTTCACCGTGATCACGATCTGTTCGTTCAAGTCCGGATTGCCATCCAGGCTGTAATCGTTGAAGTTCTGGTTGCCGCGATAGACGACGCCCGTTGCGTTGGCCAGCGTGGCATTGATCCGCGCCGGCTGGCCGATCAGAACGACATTATTGCTATTGTTGTTGCTGACCGTGACGACGCCGCCGGGCACGTCCGTGCGAACCCGTAGCGTCCCGTGGACCGCTTGCAGCGTCACCTCGAGGATCACGCCGGCGTAGGCTTCGTCGGCCGCATCGCCGACGACGATTCCCGGGATCGGCAAGTCCGTATCCTCCCAGCCGGTCCGTTGGCCAGGCACGACCACTGTCGGCGGATCGTTGACGGGGGCGACGGTGATGGTAATCGTTCCCCGGACCTCGTTCGCCGTACCAACCCCCGTGAATCCCTGATCGTTGACCACGATCACCAGCCGGTCCGTGCCGTTGAAGTTCAGCAGACCCTGATAGTACATGCCGTCCAGGGCCGCATTCAAGTCGGCCGGCCTCCCGAACACGGTGATCTGCCGGAAACCGATTCCCGCGACTTCGTCATCGTCGATCTGCCCGTTCAAGTCCGTGTCGTCCTCGACCCCGTCGCCATCGATATCCAGCGGGAAGGTCAATCCTGTCACGTCGGGCAAGGTCAGTGTTCCGTTGGTCACGCTCAGCGTCACCATCAACTTGCCCCCAAACGTCTCCAGGACGTCCGGGTCGTCGACCAGGATCGCGTTGGGTGGCACGTTGGCGGCGGAGAATACCAGCGGCGTATCTTCGTTGACGGTCTGCGCGGGAGGCAGGACGATGGTGGGCGGATCATTCAGCCCGCCGACGTCGATCAGCAGCGTCAGCGGCACGGCCGGCAGGGCGGTCGCGACGGCCGGATCGAGGTTCCCGGCCGGCGTGTCCCTGTCCGTATTGCCCAAGTCGTTGACTTCGACCACCAGCCGGTCGATGCCGTTGAAGAACCGGTCGGGGAAGTACTGCACGGTTCGCAAAGCGCGATTCAAGTCGGTGATGGTGCCGCGCAAGACGAACACCTGCGAGGTGCCGGCGCGGACCGGTTGGACCAAATCCGTCGGCGGGTTGTAAGCCGGTGTCGAGGACACGATCGTCAAGCCCGTGGTCGTGCCCAACAGCATCCCGCCGTTCTCGGCGGTCAGCGTGACTTGCAGCATGATGTTCCGGGGATCGTGGATGTCGTCCAGGTCGGCTACGCGAATCCCGTCGCCATTGTAGTCGCGCAGCACCACGCCCGTCGTGCTGCCTTCGTTGATGAACGCCGCATTCGTGGCCCCCGGCGGAAGGACAAACATGACCTCGGGGGCGTCGTTTTTCGGTTCGACGGTCAGCGTGATCGTCCGGATGTCCGTCCGTGCCCAGGGCAACGTCGGATCGATATTGCCCGGCGTCGTCCGAATGTCGCTGTTGCCCAAATCGTTGACCTCGATGACCAACAACTCCGGTAACGTCCCGGTGTTGAAATCCTGGTCTCCGTAGTACTCCAGCGAAGCCAAGGCAACGTTCACGTCGGCGAGGGTGCCACGGAACGTCAGCAATTGGTACGTGGTCTCCACGGCGTCGTGCAGCGGTTGCTGGCCATCGTCCGCGGCCGGCACACGATCGTCGATGCCGTCGTCGTCCACGTCGAACGTCAACCCGGCGGTCTCGCGCAGGACCAAGCCACCGTACCGCACGTGCGCGGCGACCAAGACCTCGAAGCCCGGATTGAGCAATTCGTCCAGGTCGCTGATCACGATGCCCACCGGCGGAAGGCTGCCATCCAGCAATCGCAGCCCGTGGAAGTCCGGATCGCTCGGATCGGTCGCCGTGCCACCGATGTCTTCGGCGACAGTCACGTTCAAATTGGCCGGCAGGGTAATCACCGGCGGATCATTATGAGGTTCCACGGTGAGGGTCAGGGTGGCCCGCGCGGTCATGGCCTGCGGATCGGTTGGATCGTGAGCAATCGTTGCCTGGTCGGAATATCCCAGATCGTTGACGTGGATCACGAGCAATTCGTCGTCCACGACGGTGTTGAAATCCTCGTCGCCATAGTAGACCAGCGTGTTCAGTGCGGCATTCAGGTTTGCAATCGTACCGCGCAACGTTACGCTCTGGTACGTCGTGACCAGCGGATCGGCGTCCACCAGCGGCGCGACTCCATCCGCGTCGGCCGGCACTTGAGCGATCGTGACCAAACCGGTCCGACCGATCGACAAGCCGCCATGGCGGACGCGCAACTGCAGCTGCAATTCCGTGTCCACCGGATCGTACAAGTCGTCCACCAGATCGCCTACGACGATGCCCTGGAATGCCAGCCCCGCCGGAGCATCCTCCGACAAGGTCAGGCCTGTCGGAGTGGTCTGCAACGCGGACAGATCGATCGTCGGCGCGTCGTTCTTGGGGTGTACGGTGATCGTCACCGTCGCAATGGTGTTGGACACCTGGCCCGTGACCGCATCGGCCGCGCGGTAGGTAAAGGTGTCCGTGCCGCTGAAGTCGGGCAGCGGGATGTATTGGAAGTGGCCCGAGGCGGCAAAGTCCACCGTATCCGAACTGGTGATCAACGTGCCGAACGCCGGTTCGGAAACCAGGATCGCCGTGAAGCCGCCTCCGCCCGGGTTCGTGTCGTTGGCGAACACCGAACGAGGCGGAGCCAGGGCCGCCGTGTCCAGCGTCGAGTCCTCGTCCAGCATGTAGGTATCCGCCGCGGCGACCACGGGCAGCACGTTCATGATGCGCACCGTGTAGTCCTCGACCTCGCCGCCCATCACCAGACCGGTCGGGGCAAACGGGGTCGTCGGATCAAAGCCAGGTACGTCGGGACGCAGTCGGAATCGCGCGTAACGCTGGACGCCGTCCGCCTTCACGGAGGTCCACGAGGGCGTCACGACCCACAACGTATACTCGCCGTTGGTCAGCCACTTACTGCGACCGGCCACAAAGCCGCCCACCCCCGCCTCGGCCTCGCTGTCGTAGAAGTACACCCGTTCGTTGGCGTCAAACGCCCCGTTGCCGTTGAAATCGACCCAAGCGTCCAACCAACCATCGCCGGTCACCGTCACCGTCACCGGCGTGGCAATGATGTGAGGATTGAAGATGCCCTGCTGAATGCCGCCGCCCGGCAGCACGGTTTGAAACCGTACCCCGTCCTCGTCGTCCTCGAGGCCCGCGTTGTCATCGCCGTCGGCGAGGACCGATGGCACTCCGTCCGCCTCGGTATCGACCCGCTTGCCCAACAACGGGCTGCCGGGCAACACGGCATGCCTGGCCCCATCGCTGGCAGCCAAGGTCCCGTAGCTGTTCGGCGCATCGCCGTAATCCGATTCGATTTCGCCCAAGATGATCGTGAACTGGGCTGCCCCGGACGGCTGGTTGCCGCGGAGCAGATTGCCCGCCAGGTCCGAGATGGCATAAGCACCTTGGTTGATCAGGGTAACCTGATAAATACTGTCCGGCTCCCAAACCCCCGACAACGGCGTCAACAGCAGTGTGTTGTCGGTGGGGCTGTAGCCCAGCCGGAAATCGCGGCCTTCGACCAACAGGACGCCGTTCTGGGTCAGCAGCACCGTGCCCGCGTTGACCGAACTGGGCCGAACCCCGGTGCCTTCCGGCGGAAGCGGGTCGCCCGGACCATCGGTCAGACCGATCGAGAATGATGTGTACAGGCCGTTGGGCAGGCGGACGACCGTGGCATTCCGGTCCAGATCCACTCCCCCCGGATCGTTATCGATCGGGTTCAGCAGTTGAGCATAGGGCCCGTCGAAATCAACGCGATCCACGGCCCCGCGATCCTTGAACACGGCCGAACCGCCACCCAGGGGATCCGAAAACGGATCATCCTTGCGCTGCTGGCCGAACACGTCCCGGTTCGGCGCCCGGATCGCCGACGGCGGAATGCCCAAGGGGTTCTTGACGTCCCAGTAAAACGTGTCCCGGTCGTCCATCCGGTTCAACGAGCTGTCGATCGCCAGCGTGCCCGCCGCCAGGTAGAAGTTGTTCGTCAACGGATCGACAAACAGCGGCGCGCTGGACACAGGGGTAAAGGCGAACGAGCCGGCCGTCCCGATGGCGTTGTTCCCTTGGAACAGGTTGTAACCCACGATCGTGCCGGTCTGCGCCGTCGCCCCCGAAATCTGAATCGCCGTCGCCGTGTTGGCGATAATGTTGTTCATGATCGTCGGCGCGGCGTTGTCGTTTACCAGGATGCCTTGGCCCACAGGATTTGCGCCGCCGTAGATCGTGTTGTTGACGATCCGGCCAAACGGCACATTGCCCGCCGGATTAGTCCCGGTCGGGGTCCCGCGGAAAGAGATCCCCTGAGCCCCGGAGTAGGCAATGATATTGTTCTGGATCACGGCGCCCGGAGCCAGACGATCGACATTCAGGTTGACAAAGTTGATGGCCGGCCCGGGATGTGGCAAGTTGGGAACGGCGGACGTCCCGCTGTCCGTCCACACCCGCCGCTGACCGGGTTCGACCACGATACCGGCCTGCGCCGAATACTTGATCGTGTTCGATTCGATCAGTACCTGGCCCTGGTGCCGAGCGCGATTGCTGTCGCCCAAGCGGTTGTAAGCCGCCTCGACACCGCCGCTTGTCCGGACGAAGACCCCGTCACTCACACTGGCGACACTGCCCGTGCTGATGTTGTAGGACTCATCTCCGCCCTGGAACGGATTTGCGTAAGCCGTGATGGTCACTGGGTACGTGCCCGCCGAGAACGGCGTGGCCAGGGCCTCGACGTAGAAGTACGCGATCGGCAGGTTCCCTGTAGCACCCGGCGGGAAGATCGTGGCGACGTGAGGAATGTTGATGCTGGTAATCGGATTTCCGTCCAGGTCGGTAAATCGCACCCTCCGGGGATCGCTCGCTACCAAATACACGGGAACGGGATTGTTGATTGGATAAGGCGGTTCGGCGATCCCGATGGTGACCATGACCCTGCCCCCAACTTCGGCATCCAGGGTTTCCGTTCCCAAACCGCCGATCAGCATCTGCAACGGCGGTGGGTCGGGCAAGTCGATATCGCTCACGTTAAACGTCGTCCGAATGACCGCATAACGCGGATCGGCCACCGAGCCGCCGAGAACCACCGTGCGGATTCTCTGGTCCCCGGACTGGACATTGGCCCCAACCGTGAATGTTGTGAATGCCTGGCCAGCCGGAATGGTCACGCTTGCCGGGAGATTCGTGATCCGATTCCCGTTGGCCAGGGCCGTGATGTTTACGATCATCGGGCTGCTCAAGTCAGCGCCCTGCCGCATCACGGTGATGATCGCTTCGGTTGCCGCGCCCCCCGGGCCCGTCCCCGGCTCGTAAATCGTGATCGCATCGGCCGAAAGCGTCACGTCCAAAGGAGTGGGCGTGTCTAGATCCTTGGCACCGACCAAATCTACCCAATTCGTAGTCGACGTGTGGCGAATCGCTTCCACGCCGAAATTCGCCGTGTTGTTGAAGCTATTGATCGCGCTGCGCAGCGAGTCGGCGACCTGATCTTCGGTCATATTCGTGGTGTAATTGACAGCGACACGGCCCGGAGTGACTCCTCCGATGTTGATGTCGTTGAACTCAAACACCTGGCTCCACCGTCCCACGATCGTGAAGGTGATCCCGTCGGTAATGGAGACTCCAGCCGGCGTCACGATCGTGTGCCCGGTCACGTGGCGTTCGTTGGTGTCATACGTTCGGCCAATCGCGATGTTCGGCTCGGCTTCGTCCATCAGCGCCCCGAACTCCGTGCTGCGGCGGACCTCCAACTGGTAGGGACCGGTCAGCATGCGCGGATAACGGGTCGGGTCCGGATTCGTTGTCCGCCCGCTTCCCAGGTTGGTAATGCCGAGGTTGTTCGTCGTCGACGGCGTGGTGACCATCTCGCCGCGTTCGGCAAAGCCCACAATGATGTCGTCGATGTAGAAACCTTCGTATTGGTTATTCGTGCTGCGGACCGAGCGGGTATCGTTCTTGAATTCTCCAAAATTGTTGTTATTCACGCCCGGGGTAATCCGCGGCTGGCTGGGATCGTTCATGGTACCGGCCGTGGTGAAATCGAATCGCAGCTGCAGATCGGCTTCGCCCGCGTAGGCACTCAAGTCGATGCGGGCTTGCCGCCAACTGCCGGTGTTGTCGAACAGCTCTTGGACCTGTTGACGCTTCACTGGCACGGATTCCTCGCTGGCCAGGCCAGCCGTGTTGGTGTGCGACAGGAAACGCGGCAATTCCCCGCGTAAATCCGTGGGCCGGCTGAGTTGCGAGTTATTGCTGGCCACCAGTTCCCACGTCGTGCCGCCATCGGTCGAGATGAACACCCGGGCAGCGTCGCGGAAGGGATTGCTGCCGTTGGTATCGGTCAACGAGCCAGCATGATTCTCCGTTTCCAGATAGTAATTGAAGTACAGCGTCGGCTTGTCGGCCGCGGCGTAAGGCTCCAAGCTGAAGGAATTCGTCTCCAATTTTCCCAGTGCTCCGCCGGGCAGATTGTAGGTTCCGCCCGTGGCACCAGCGGCAGGCAAGACGATGTTGGGGTTGCTGGACAGATCCAGATGCACGTTACCGTTCACAACCCCGTACTGACCCAGCGAGTCGTAGCGATAATACCGAGAGTTGTTTGCCGAAACGTTGCTGTCCTCGTAACGTTCGAGCCCGAAGTAGAAACTGGTCCCCCCGGCCGCTTCGGTCACGCCGGTCTTCGTCGTGTTTCCGCCGGTAATCCGGCCCGGTCCCGCGTTGCCATCGATGGGACTGTCGCTCGGCACGCGACTGACATCATGAGCCAAATTGATCCCGTGGCCCTGGTCGCTGCCGCGCGTGGTCGTGGGATGCCAGAGATTGAAGTCCAACGGCGAGAAAGCCAAGCCCGTAACAGCACCCACGCCCACATTCACCGTAATCGCATCCGCGACGGTGCCGACCGGCAAGGTCGTCACCTCGGCAGAGGAGCCCGGGAAGGGATTCAGCAAGCTGCTGTCCGCAACCATTTGAGCGACGTTACCAACGGGGAAGGCAACTTGAATCGGCGCGACATTCAACGGGCCACCGGTCGCCGTCACCCCCGCCGGATAGATACCCTGCAGAACTCGCTGCAAGCTGGGAACGGCAAGCTGCGTTGTGCTGATCTGGATCGTATGCGGTGGATTTCCCGTCAGCAGGTTGTTCAGGGCCGTCATCTGCGGCACATCCTGGCCGGCATACTGCCCGCTGAACTCGACGCGGATCAAGCCGTTGGGCAGAATGCCGCCGGTAACGATCACGTCGCCTGGATTGATGTTCGCCAAGCCTTCGAGTCGCTCGAGCACGCTGGCTCGCCCGTCGGCAATGGTGGTGACAGACACCGCCCCACCGGTCAATGCGCTGGCATCCGCCGTCAACGGGTTGATGTCGGTACTGGCCAAAGCTCCCACGAATTCGACCAACACGGGGACTCCCGGCAGATCGCCGCCCGTGACAATCACATTGCCCGGGCCGATGTTGCCCAACGCTGCCAGACGCGTCTGGACGCTGGTTTCGCCTGGGACCAACGTGTTGATCACGATGTTGGGACTCAACCCACCCGTCAAACCGGCAGGATTGGCCACGATCGCAGGGACATCCCGGCCGGCCAGGGCTCCCCCGGCAAAATCCACGGTGACCTGCAAACCGGGCAACGGGCCGCCGCCAACACCAATGTCAAACGCTCCGATGTTGGGCAGCGCCGTCAACGCTTCATACACGCTGGGCGTGCCTTCCTGCAACGTGGATACGCCGATGCTGCCAGGCGTCACCGCCGATGCGATGGTCATCTGCGGCAAGACCATCCTGGCATACTGCCCTTGAAACTCGACAGACAGCGGCGCCGCCGGCAAGGGGCCGCCCGTGACGACGATGTCGCCGGGATTGATATTCGAGAGGCTGACCAGGGCCGCGCGAACCGCTACGTCGTCCGCATTGAAATCAATGTTACTCGTCGTTTGCCCCTGGAACGTCAACGTGAACGTGCCCCCCGTGGGCGCGCCGGTGGCGGCGATGCGTTGCACCTCGTTCCGGCCAGCAAAAGATTCGGCATCGTAACTGATCGGCGCGGTCGTCTGGCCGTCGTAACTCAACGTAAACGTCCCGCCGGTGGGGGCACCCGTCACGACGATCTGCTGCAGTTCATCGACGTCGACCGAGGCGGGGGCATCGTAAGCGATCGGCGCGGTGATGAATGCGCCTAGCGCCAGCCTAAAGGAACCACCGGTCGGTGCGCCTGTCAAGGCAACTTGCTGCACCTCGTTGATGCTGACACTCAGCGGAGCATCGAAGGTGATCGGCTGCGTCGTCTGGCCTTGGAACTGCAGCCGGAATGTGCCGCCGGTCGGCGTATTCGTCAACTGGACCGTCTGGATCTCGTTGACGTCGATATCTGCCTGCGTCGTCGTGGCGATCGGAACCGTCCAGTTGGTGCCATCCAGACTCAAGCGGAATGTCCCGCCGACAGGGTTGTTGACCAGACTGACCTCCTGGACGGTATTGCCCGAGGAGAACATCAATTGAGGAGTTCCTGTGGCGGTATCCAACGCGTACAGATCGCCGGCACGCGTGATCGCAAACAGGGTGTTCGCATACTTCCCGCCCTCGACATTTTGCGGACCAAGGGCGAGCCCCTGAAAATTCGTGATGCCGTCCAAGCTCAGGTCGCGAATCACCGTCGCCCGGCCATTGTTCTTGTTGATCGAAATGAACTCGCCGGCACTGGTCACCCCGTACAACGTGCCTCCGGTATAGCTGCCCATCGCCAAGCCCGTGACATAGCCCTTCAGCGGAATCCCCGTGCCGCCGGTAACGGTGACTCCCGGACCTCCCAAATTCCTAGCTTGTTCGCCAGCGCTACTGTTTCCCGTCAACCCGGCGAGTACCAATCGCCGCGAGTTGACGTTGGAATTGATCACATCCACAATCTGCTGTGCGGTGCTGGTAATGTTGCCGTTGTTGTCGCGGTTTAATCGAACCGTGATCGTGTTGCCGGCAACGCCCAACACCGAAGTTCCCCCATTGGTGACGACGTTCCAATTCACTTGAATCGTAACGTCTCCCGGCTCCTTGGCCTCGAGTTGGATGGTCGCCGAACCGTTATTGCCATCCCCGTCGTTGACAAAGACGTTGGCCTGGGACTTGGTCACTCCCGCCGGCTGAATGTCTCCGAGCACCCCCGCATAGTTCAGGTTGATGCCGCCCACAGTCCCGAGGTTGCCGGGAACCGCCGAACCCGTGTTGGGATTGGCCCGGTACAGCTTGGACGAGTACTGGTTCGTGGTGATGTCCTGTTCGCGCACCGCGTAGTACAAAACGTAGGCTGGCGTTCGCGCGTCATTCTGTGTCGCGATCCGCTCATAGGTCAACGCGTCGACCCAGTCGGTCGTGGAAACCTGGTTGCTCTGGTAGATGGTCGGGCTGGAATTCGCAACCGCATTGATGTTTCCGAGAATATCGCGCGGCGTGGTTCCGTGCCCGAGGATCCCGTCCGCTTGATTGGCGCCCACCGCGCCCGAGTCGGTGCTGATGTTGACCAAAGCACCTGCGTTGTCCGTGTTGCCGGGCAAGCGGCGATAACCATACAGGGTGCCATCCGAGCGCATGACGATGTCTTGAATGTCCGTGCCCAGGCCGTTGGTCACGCGCGTCCACCGTTCGCCCGTAAAGGGATTGACCGTCCAAAGTGCAGTACCGCTGCCTCCACTTCCCGCATCGCCTTGCGAGACATACAGTTGCACGTCCGTGAGCGTGAACGGCGCGACATGGGCGGTCAACTCGGTCGCCGTCCGAATCTGCAGCAGCGGCCCCGTGACGGGCTCGACGGTAGCAGTCCCGGAATGATAGCCTGTAAATCCGATGTGGTCCTCGACGATCCGCCGGATGGAGTTGATCGGCTCGAGGCGGACCAACCGCGTGGCCAGATTGGCATCGCCAGCCAGGGCGAGCATCGACGCCGTCAACGCGGTGGGCAACATCTGGTCGGACATGACCGCAACATAGTACGTGCGGTTATTGCCTTCGCGCAGATGCGTCAAACCGATAAACGGATCCTGCAGCCCCAGCGATCCACGGCTGATGTCCGTCGTGTCGGTGCCGTATCCCGGTCGGGGCTGATCGTCCTCGACATTCGAGTCCCGCGCCACCAGGATCAGTTGGCCGCTTTCGGCGTCAAACACGGCCAGCGTCGTGTCGGCACGCTGGGCCCCGTCGGCATAGTCGATATCGAATACCGCGGCAATCGTCTTGCCGCCATCATTCAGGCCGGCAATCGCCTGGATGAAGTTATGATCGACCGTGAACGAGTACCAGTCGACGTTGGTGGCGGACGACAACGAGCCCGCCAAAGACAGCGCCGCTTGATCGCTGAGCAGGAGATTGCCCAGGTTCTGTGGACTGGCGGAAGATGTCGTGCCCACCTCGGCGGATTCCCCGATCAACGGCGAGTGGCCGGGCAGTCCGCGCAGCTCGATGCCGTTGGTGGCGTAGCGGATGTCCGCATAGCGAACCGTCGAGCCGGGGAATTCGTCCAGTTGCCGCAAGCGGATCTGCAACCGATACGCGCCTGAAGTGTGGTTTACCTGCAAGGTCGCCCCAGTTGGCGCCGCGGCTTCGGCGGTCAGTGTGTGGCCGGCGCTCAGGGTAATCGTGCCCGCGGTGACCCCCGCGATGGTGTACACGCCATCGTTCGCGGTTGTGCCCGTCACGATCAATTGCTGGCCGACGGTAAATCCGGCTGTGACGAAACCGTTACCGCTGTCGGTGATCGTGTCCGGCAACGCGCCGTTGTCGAAAAATGCCAGGTTGGTGCTGGTCCCATTGTCACTCAGCAGCGCGCCGTTGCTGCGGACCTGAACATGGTACAGGCCCTCGTTGGCACCGATATTCGGCAGCAGCAGCCGCATCCCCGCGTCGCGGAAGTTGTGCGAATAGTAATCGCCCACCAGCAAAGGATTCGCAATCAGTGGTTGCGCGATCCCGTACAGCTGGTCGTTGCGGACGGCCCGAGCCAATATGCTGCCGTTTTCATCCACCAATTCCACCACAGCGTCCAAGGAACTGCCGGTCCGATCCAAATCGAACCAAACCTCGGTGCCGGGCGTCCCCACAAAGCTGAACACGTCGCGGTCCCGCGGGTCGTCCATGGCGATGTAGCCGTGGACCTCGAACCCCAAGCGACGGTTCTCGTCGCCACTCTTCTCGTTGGGAGCCAAAACTCCCAGGTACTGGGCATCCAATGGATGGCCGTTCAAGTCCCGGCCGTCGCTGAAGGCGCCCTCCAACTCGTTGACCACGGCCACGTTGCGGTCGTTGCTGTACTCCTCGAACCGCAGACTCCGCCAATCGCCGGCGGCGGATTCGTTCAAGCTGCCGGTTTGAGCGACGATGCTCGCGATCATCGCTTGCGAAAAGCTGGCGGTCGTGTTGCCGCCGACAGCGATCTGATTGATGTCGCCGCTGATGCCCCCCGTGGCGAACCCGAGATCGACGTACTGGGTTTTCACCGTAGAAGCCAGCACCACACCCCCAGTCGCCGTCGTATAGCCGCCGGAGCCGTCGGCCAGGTAGGCGGTTCCTGCATAGTCGACAGCCAAAGCGTTCGTTCCGGTGCCATCCCGGAATCGCGCGTCGACGATGGTTTCCAACGTGACTCCCGCCGCCGTCAGCTGCGTGAGCAAGCCGGCATAAGTAACCGGACTGAGGGGCACGCCGCCGAAACTCTCCCGGAACGTGTCGGTCACGAGGATCATGAATTTAGCCGCGTTCGGCCGGAAGTTATAGTTTTGCAGGGCGTAGTCGATCCCGTAATATCCGTCCGCCGATCCGGACTGCGTCACCAAAGTTCCTGCCGCCACGACGTATTCCGTCGCAGTACCCCATAATTGCCCGCTCGAACCCAAGGGATGGGCGTGTCCCGTGCTGTGCGGGCTGCCCGCACCGCCTCCGCCAAACCCGACCAGCCCGTACTGGTTGCCCCCCGCGGTACCGCTGCCTACGCCTGCAGCGAGCAAAGCTGCCTCCAATTGCGGAATCATGGTCTCGGTAAAAATCTGCTGTTGCCGCATGGACCCAGATTCGTCAATGACGACGATGACGTCCGCATAGGGCACCGTAGTAACGACCGCGCCACAGGCGTAGCCTTTGAGCGTTTCCGTCTGCGGTTGCCCTTCGAGCGTGTAACCCGCCGCCACGGTGCAGTCGTACAGGGACGTCAGGACAACGGGATGATTCGGCGTGCCCATGACCTGCATCGAACTGCCGACGCGATCCACAATGTCCAGCGGCTTGCCGTTGATCGTGAACCCGGCGTTGGTCCCGCGGAGCTTGACCACCAGGCTTTCTTTGTCGCTGCTTTGCAGCCGCAGCCCGCTGTAGGTGTGGTAATTCTCCGTGAGCCGAATCTCGCCCTGCAACACGTGCGCGATATCCGTGTCGTCCCAGACGCCTTCGACCGTCAGCAACTCGGCACCGATCTCCATGCCGTTGATCTCGTTGTCGTCCATCCGGTTCAATCGCACCAGTGGTCCGCGATTGTCCGCGTACTGCACGAAGGCATCGGCAAAACCTGTGGCGCGGCCCAGGTCCGGCGTGAGCTTCGAAGACAGCGAATTGGCATTGATCCACAGCATGCTGCCGTCGTTATTCAAGAACGTGTTTTGCACGATCACCGGCTGGGCGCCGATCACATAGATCGTGGTGGCAGAGTTCATGCCGCGGCCGTTGCGGGCCGCCCAGCCCGAACCGGTCGGAACGGTGTCGTACTGCAGACCGCCCGCCCCACCCGCAACGCCGCCCACATCGCCGGAACCGGGCGAAAAACCGGGCGCGGCGGCAGGCGCTGGTGCAGGCGCGACCGGCGTCGCTCGGCCGTTCGCGTTGGTTTCAAATGCCGTATTGGCGATTCGCACGTTGGCCTCGTGGATCTCGACAGCGTTGAAATACGCAAAACCGCCTTCGATCGGCGTATCGCCACCACCAAAGGTGATCAGCGCGTAATCCAGGCTGCCGCTCGACACATGGTTGAACATCAACCCGCCCCAGTCGCCCATCCAAGGGGTGCTCTCGCCCGTTCCCAGAAGATTGTCGTTGTTGGTGTCGAACGTGCCGCCCATCCCGTAGCGGTCGTCCTTGGCGGAAGTGAAGATCACCCGATATCCGGGCGTGCCTTCGGCGATCAGGTTGGCTGCGCCACGCAGGGCCTCGATCCGCGCATCGTTCAGTTTGACCACCGTCCCCGGATCGATCCGCAGCCGGCCGCTCAACCGCTTGGCCGGATCGGCCGGTCCGCCGGCGTTGCCGGTAATCAGCAGATTCTCGGTAATCACATGCACGATGTCGGTGTCGTCGAACCGGGCGTTGACGTCGAGCGTATCCAGGGTCTTGCCCGACTCGGTTTCAATCCGGATGAACAGCCCGTTGATCGAATTATTGATCACGGTGTTACCGTGGATGTTCGGCCCGATTCGTCCCAACATGTCGTCGAAACTGTTGGGATTGGCCGACATGGCCGCATCGGCGCTGCGTTGAATCGTGTTGAAGGCAATGGTCGGCCGAGCCGTTTCCAAATGGATGGGGGTAAAGATCTTCTCCAGCGAGCCGACGCGGACGCCGCCGCCGCCGTGCTGCAAGTCGGCATTGGTCACCCAGCTGAGGAAGATGCCCTGGGTTTCCTGGTCCGAATCGTTGCGAAAGACCAGCCCACCCCAGTCGCCTTGGACGGCCGGCGGATCGGTCGGGTCGACGTTGCCCCCCAGGCTGTCGTCGCGGTAGGAACGGAAACGGACCGGATGATCGGGCGTGCCTAACACCTGCAAGGCCCCACCGGCCCGATTGGCGTTCACCGCGGAAGTGCCGACATCGATATTCGCCTTGCGCATCTTCAGCAATGCGCCGGCGTCGATCATCAGCGTCGTGCCTTGAGCCACCTGGACACCATTGCCGTCAGCCAACGGCCGATTCAAGTTGTCCGTGCCGATCAGATAGGGCCGGTTGTCTTCCAGCGTGGCCGCGTTCTCGTCCAAGCCGCCGTTGCCAAGCACGCGGACGACATTCTCGCCCGACATCAAGCCCGTGGAACCGCCGACGTCCAACCGCAGATTGGCGCCGCCGCGCAGTTGGACGACGTTGCCGCTGAGCACGGCCGTCACATTGGTCAGCACGCCGGCCAAGACCGCGTTGTCGACCGCCGCCTTGATCGCCGCGGCGATTTGGGCCGGTGTCGAGGCCGCACTGACATCGACCTGGCGGTGGGAGGAATTGTACGCACCGTTGCGGTCGATCTCGAATGTTACCGACGCTGGGTGAATGCCATCATTGATCTGGAAGATCTGGCCATCCCGGACGACTTCATCGCCGCGTCCGGGGACGACAATCCGCGTGGCGGCGTCCCGCACGGCGGTAGCGATATTGTCGTACGGATCGGCCAGCTTGCCGGTCCCGTCCACAACGCCCGCGGTTTTGTCGTTGGCCTTGTCGACGAAAATCGTCTGCGCGCTGCTCTCGAACCAGAACTGGAACACGCCGCCCGGGTTGCCGTCGGCATCACCGTCAAAGACCGTGCCTTCGATGTCGACCAAAGCCGACGTCGGAGCAGGAATGAAATTCAAGGCCAGGCGGTACGCGCCATCGGTCCGCCCGCCGTGCCCGGAATCGGGAATGTTCGGATCGTAATCCTCGTTGCCGACGCTGCTGACGCCGACGAAGTAGGTCCCGGCAGGCAACGGCACCTCGATGAACGAGTCCTTGCTGTAGTAGTTATCGTTGCGGGCCAGGACGTTGCCCTCGGCGTCGAATAGCGTCAATACGCTGTCCAGATAACTCATCGCGGGCAGTCGCTGGGCAAACGTCTCAGCAGTGAACGTGCCGTCGCTCGGCAACTCGAACTGATACAGGTCGATGTCGGTGGCGTTGGGCGGCAGGATGCGGTTCAGATGGACCACGTCCCAGTCGCCGGGGAATACCGAATTCGGGGTACCACCGCCCATGATGGTCGGAATGTCATACGAATGCCCCAGCCCCAACGTGTGCCCGATTTCGTGGAACAACACAGCCCAGAAGTCCCCACCCCATTCGCTGCTGTTCCATTGCGTACCCCCGTCCATGATGATGTAGCTGATCGACACGCCGCCGCCAGGCTGCAAATTCGGATTGGCGATCCGCACGTCGCCTTTGATCACAGGCGTCCCACCGCCCTCGCGGACTTCCATGCCCGTCGTCGCGGCGAATACCTCATAGATTTCCCGCGTCAGCTGTTTTTCTTCTTCCGTGATCAGGTTGTACAGGACGTTACCACTGCCTGGCGGCCATTGGCCGTACACGGTCGGGAAATAGTAGTTGATCGTCGGGATCCCGCCGCCGGGACTCGGCGTAACCCCCGCCGCACCGATGTGAGCTTCGGCTTGAATCCGCCGATGGCCCGTCTCGTCGATTCCGCCCGGCCAAGGCGGCATCAGGACGTGTGTTTGCGGCTGGATCTGGGAGCCGAACGCCTGGCCCCCGGCGCCCAAGACGCCCAACTTCGTGGCCGTAGCGTAACTCGAATTCAAATCGTTGATTGTCAGCCCATAATCCGTGTCCAACTCCAATACGTACGAGCCAGTGGTCGTGCCTCCCGCCGCGCCAGCGCCCGTGACCGGATCGTAAGTGTTGTTGCCACTGCTGGACACGCCGACGTAAAACGTGCCGGCCGGCAAACTAACCGAAACGTTGTCTGGATTGCTGCCCGAGGAATCGGCCATCCCCATCTGCGCGCCGCCGGATGAAAAGATCCGCAGCAGCGTATTGTGGCCTGCACGGGGAGTTACGACCACAGTCAGTGTCGCCGGCGCCGGCAAATGCACTTCGAACATGTCCACGTCGTTGACGTTGCCGCTGCTGCCCGTAAGGTCGTCACCGATGTAGCCGGCTTGATCGAACTCGGGCCCCGAAGGATTGTGGTTGAACAGCGTGCCCACCTGGCGGGCCGTAGCCATCGTGTTGTCCAATTCGGGCGAACCGCCGATGTCCAACCGATAGGTGGCGTCGGGCAGCTCGTCGGCAAACAGCAAGATCGCCAGGTTGGACGCCGGATCATAACTGACTCGCTCGGGCAGCAAGATCCGGTCGTCGGCGTCGGTCAGCGTGCCGGCGGTATCGATCAAGCGATAGAATTTGGGATCGGTGGCCGAAGCCTGATCGAGCGGGTCCTCGTTGAAGTACACCAAGACCTGATTGCGGGCCTGCTGCATCGCGCGGACCGTGTTGGGCCGCGTCACCCACTGGACCGTGACCCCCGAGCTGCCGACCAGCAGCGGGATGTTCTCGGTGTTATAGCGACCGTGAAAGGCGATCGTCCAATCGCCAGCCGCTCCGCTCACCACCACATCGCCGGGCAGGACGTTCGCCAAGCCCGTCTCCATCGCCGTCTGCAGCTGTGTCGGCATCAAATTGTCCGCGACGGTGATCGTTTGGTCGATGAACGTCAGCGTCATGGACGCCCCCGTTGCGGCGGTCTGCACGCGTTGGACGTTCCAGGTCACCGGCTGTGGGACGACCGAGACAACCTGGGCCCCCAGCTGCAGCCGGAAATCCATCACCTCGCGGTCGGCGTTCGGATTGGTCGGCTGCAGCGGATTTCCCGCCCGGTCCAGCAACGCGGTCGCGCCTGGGACCACGTCGTCTTGCGCGAACAACTCGATGCGATAGAAGTCGTCCGGCAGGATCTCGGCAAAGCGAACGATGATCTCGTTGCGGTTGATCCGCTGTTCTTCCTCAGAATCACTGTTGGCTGTGGCCGGGTCGTCGCCCGGCAAGCCCACGTAACCGGGAATCACGCGAACGTCGTCGCCGCCGCTCAGCACCAGCGGCGAGTACGTGTTCGGCAAGCCTCCCAGCGGCTCGCCCGGATTGCCGTACAACAGCGTGACTTCCAGCAGCGAACCGACGCTGGCGCGCAAGGCGCCGATCAGCTGCTGTGCGGTCGTCTCGCTGCCAGGCGTGCTGTTCAGAGTGACGTACACATTCTGGCCGCTGACCGTAACCGTGGGAGCCGCGCCGACGCCCAACGGCGCGTTGACGACCTGGACCTTGACCCCATCGCCGGCTGCCCCCGTGACTTGGGCCGCCAAGCGTATCTGCAGCGGGTTGGCCGCGCCGAAATTGGACATGACCAGCGCCTGGTTGGCGTCCGTCAGAATCAGCGGACGGAACTGGTCCAGCGAATTGCGCTGCGTGAGACGATTGCGAATGTCCAGCGTGATCGTCCGTGCCCCGCCGCCTACGAGCGACGTTGCCGAATTGCCCAGAACCAAGGTCGGCAGCACGAGCGAAGAGGCCGCGGGGCTTGCCATCCAGGCGGCCAGCAAATCGGCCGCCGTCGTCGCCGCAGCGCCGCCGTTGGCAGCGTCCGTGTCCAAGACCACGCCGATTGCTGATCCATTCACGGTAATCGCCGGCCCCGGTGTGCCGGCCAACGTACGGTCCGCTTCGCTAATGGCAATCGTGATCAAGCCGCTGGGAACGGCAAAGAAATTGACCGCGCGGAATTGCAGGGCCACCAAGCCATCCGAGCCGAAATCATAAACCTCCCGCAATCGCAGATTCAACGTCAGCGGGGTACTGCCGGTGATCTTCGTCGCCATCGGGGAAACCAGGGAAGCCACGACCAGATCCTTGGCGTCCCCCAGGGGATCGTTCATGGCCTGCACTACCTGCGCCGGCGTGGTCTCGCTGCCCCAATGCGTGTTCAAGGTCAAGGTGATCGTGGTGCCCGAAACCGTGGCGATAGGCAGGCCGCCCGGCCCCCTGTCCTGCCGTTGGACCTGGATCTGGATCGTATTGCCGGCGGCGCCGGGATAGTTCGTCGCGTGGGCGGTGAAGAGAAGATCCGTCGATGTCCCAAAGTCGGAGCGCGCGGTTGCCTGGGTGTGACCTCCGCCAGACAACAAGTCGCTCCCGCTCGCCAAGTCTTGCAGCGTCACAAAAGCCGGAGACTCGAGAATCCGCTCCGTGACAAGTCCCGTAAACTGGCTGTAATTCGGTGTGACCATCCGGGCCGTGATATAGTCGCTGGTAGGCAACATGTTGACGGCATGTACCAATTGCTCGGCGGTCGTCTGACTGCCGGCGTGGGAATTCAGCGTGATTCCGATCTCCACCGGACTGATGCCCGTGTTGACGGCGACCGAAGGCAGTCCGTCCACGCCCAGGTCGTCCTTCGTCACGTTGATTCGAATCCCGTTGCCCGCCACGCCGGGGAACATGTTCGTGTTCGCCTGGAACTCGATCTGCACTGCACCGTCGGTCCAGAAATCCGAGACCAGTCGTGCGCCAAAGGTATTGTCTTCGCCGTCCGACAAATCGATCGGGGCATAGTTGAGCGGATCAACGGCCGTCAGATCCGCCTCCACAATCTCGGCAATGACCAGGTTGCTCGCCGCCGCATGGGCATTAATCGCGTCGACCAGTTGTTGAGCCGTCGTGGCGCGATAGCCAACTTTGTTCGCATCGGTGTCCAGTTGGACTTGGATTGTCGAACCAGCGACCGTAATCCCGGGCACGCCATTGGTCCCGCGGTCGGCTTCCGTAAAGGCCAGCGAAATCCCGGCGCCGGCACTGCCCGACTGGCGGGCTGTAAACCGCACCTCGTAGCCGCCCGTGCCAAAATCCGTCGTCGCCACGGCGGGCTGCAGAATGTAGTCACTCAACGAGAGGCTCGCCGGCGTCGCTGATAACGAAGCCGTCTCGCTGATTTCAGCGCGAACCAGGGCGCTCGAAGCGGGATGGGTGTTGATCGCGCTGACCAACTGGCCGACTGTCGTCCCGTTTCCTACGTTCCGGTTCAAGTCCACGGTGACCTGCGTCCCCACGACCGTGACCGCCGGCCCGCTGTCGTCGCCGTGATCGCTCTCCGTCACAATGATCTGAATCCCATCCTGGCTCGCCCCCAAATTGACCGCGAAGAAATCCACGACGGCTTGGCCGCTGGTCCCCAGGTCGGAGCGGATCGAGGCGACGTCGAACTGGGCATTGCCGCCGGCCCGCGTGATTCGCAGCGAGGTGGTGTTCAAGTCGAGATCCGCCAACTCCGCACCGCCTTTGAACAGCAAATTCAGCTCCCGCGGCGCCACCGGCAAGACGTTGACTTCGTTCCGCAGGAACAGGTCGCCATCGTTGGGCCGAACCGCGAACAATTCCGGTCCCGTGGCCAACAACTGTCGCTGTTCGAGTTGTTCGTGGATCAATTGCCGCTGCATCTTGCGCGCAAATTCCTGCCGCCGAGATCGGCGGTCGCGACGCGATGAAACGATGCCGGACCCGAAAGAAGACTTGCCAGAACGTGGGATGGCCATAAACCGATCCTTCAAAGCGTGTGACGGGAAATAGAGCCTGGAATGATATCTGCTAAAGGTCGTTCAATTTCGACAACAGCCGCACTACGAAAGACATTTCCACCGCAGGAAAAAGGACCACGCAGCCCGCTGAATTTCAAGCCATCAGTATACCCAATACAAAAGAATTGTCATCTCTTTTGTCACTCGACGCGATGCTGACGCGATTAATGGACGGCCGCAACACGGACCCGTCAGAAAAATGAATATGCTCGCCCTGACCGACAAGAACGATCTATTCCACCAAAATTCCGCGCCAGTCGGCCTCGCTGGGAAACACGCTCGCTCCCTGGACGCACAACGAACCGTGACAGTAAGACGTCTAATTCGCTTAATAGTTCCACAAGTCCGAGATTACTTGAAATCTGTCCGAGAATAAACTTTTCTCTCCCATTTTGGCCATGTAAACGGGGCAGTCTTAGGGAACGACTCAACAAAACGACCCAAGACGTGATCTGCCTCTCCCATAAACACGAATTTTCGGACAGACTTCTATCCACGAGGTGGATTTTGCGGCGGGGTTTGTCAAGCGGTTCGGCGTGTCGCTGCCATCGCCGCTGGCCTTTGACGGCGAATCGAGGGCATCGGTATGGACAGCTGAAGCGTCAGCAGATATTCTCCCGACCCGCCGAGGACGGCCGGGAAATCCAACCGAAACTGCTATGAAAATGGAGAAGAGCCGTGAATTTCAACCTGTTCCTGTGGATCCGTGAAGGCGTCAAGCAGTCTGTTCTGCTCGGAGTCTCCGATGCAATCGAAGCCATCGGGACGCCGGAAAACTCGGACGATATCAGCCCTCGCTTGCTGGAATTCATGAAACAAGGCGGCGCGGACAGCGGGACGAAGGCCGCCAGCGGCGGAAACGGCCAGCGAAAACGGCTGGGACGTTCGCTCAAGGACTTGGAAAGCCCCGCTGTGGCGGAAGCGTAAGCTCGAGACGCAAGGACCACCGTCCGCTTGGCCAGAGACACCAACGCCTCGCGGCATCTCAGGCAAACTGCCTGCTTAATAATCCGCCGTGCTAAGAAAACGGGCACGCAAGGCGTGTTTCCACGGGGTGTTTCGCGGTTTCAGGAATATCTTAACCTGTTTCGCCACATACGCTTACAACGCAAATCCTGCGTTTCTCGCCCCATCGGCATCAGCATTGCTATTAGCAATGCGAAAACCTTGTGGCTTTCGGTTCGCCGTGTTGCGAACCCCGAATCAAGTCCCAGGCAAGTTGTTCTGGTTTGGCGAGTGGTGGCCTCCGCGAATCGGATCACGGAGGTGCGAATTCCTTCCGGTTTCTTGGCTTTAGCGTAAGGAGAGTTATTTAGTGACCCCCAAAGAAGTTCTGGCGTTGTGTCGTGAAAAGGATGTCAAGGCGGTGGACCTGCGGTTCATGGATTTTCCAGGGCTGTGGCAGCATTTCACGATTCCAGTGACGAAGTTGACCGAAGACCTGTTCGAGGAAGGGCTGGGCTTTGACGGTTCCAGTATCCGCGGCTGGCAGGCGATTAACGAGAGCGACATGCTGGTCGTGCCGCAGCCGGAAACGGCGTTTATCGACCCGTTCACCGAGATGGCGACGCTGGTCCTGATCTGCAATATTCAGGATCCGATCACCCGGGAAGATTACAGCCGCGATCCGCGGAATGTTGCCCGCAAGGCGGTCAACTACTTGAAGAGCACGGGCATTGCCGACACGGCGTTCATCGGCCCGGAGGCGGAGTTCTTCATTTTTGACGACGTGCGTTTCGATCAGAAATCCCAGCACGGATTCTATTACTTGGACAGCATCGAAGGGGAGTGGAACCGAGGCCGCGACGAGAAGCCGAACCTTGGTTACAAGTTGCGGCACAAGGAAGGCTACTTTCCCGTGCCGCCGGCGGACCAGATGATGGACATCCGCAACGAAATGATGCAGACGATGATCGACTGCGGTATGGACGTCGAAGCGCAGCACCACGAGGTCGCGACGGCCGGTCAGTCGGAAATCGACTTGCGGTTCCAGGAACTGGTTCGCATGGCCGATTCGCTGCTGACCTTCAAGTACATCATCAAGAATGTCGCCAAGAAGCACGGCAAGACGGTGACCTTTATGCCCAAGCCGATGTTCGGCGACAACGGCAGCGGCATGCATGTTCACGTTTCGTTCTGGAAGGACGGCGAGCCGTTGTTTGCGGGCAGTGGATATGCTGGTTTGAGCGAAATGGCCCTGTACGCGATCGGCGGGATCCTCAAGCACGCGCCGGCGTTGTGTGCCTTGACCAATCCGACCACCAACAGCTACAAGCGGTTGGTACCGGGTTACGAGGCGCCGGTCAACTTGGCCTATTCGCAACGGAATCGCTCGGCGGCGTGCCGGATTCCGATGTACAGCCCGAGTCCCAAGGCCAAGCGGATCGAGTACCGCTGTCCGGATCCGAGCTGCAACCCGTACTTGGCCTTCTCGGCGATCGTTATGGCGGCGATCGACGGGATCCAGAACAAGATCAATCCCGGCGATCCGCTGGATAAGGACATTTACGACCTGCCGCCGGAAGAGGCCGCGGCCGTGCCCAAGACGCCGGGTTCGCTGGACGCCGCCCTGGACGCCTTGGAGGCCGACCACGAGTTCCTGCTGCGGGGCGACGTGTTCACCCAGGACGTCATCAAGACGTGGATCCACTACAAGCGGGTGAACGAGGTGGATGCGGTTCGGTTGCGTCCGCACCCCTACGAGTTCTGCTTGTACTATGACATCTAGTCGCCCGTGTTTGGCGAGTAGGCAAGCTGCACTGGGCCGGGATCCGAGGATTCCGGCCCGGTGCTTTTTCATTTCCACCTCGCCCGCAGCCGGCAGGCGGCAGCGGCAACTCGCGACAAAGACTCCCCCCAACGGACACGCCGTGTTACAATTCTGGGCGACCGCAACTCGGCAAGCTTCCGATGGGAGATTGATCATGCTGGACATCCAAAACATCGACCACGTCCCCGCCTTTACGACCAAGGACGGATCGGAGATCCGCGAACTGCTGGCCCACCGTAACTCGTGCATCCGCAACCAAAGCCTGGCCGAGGCGCGCCTGCCTGTCGGCGCCGCCACAACACCGCATTTTCACCCGTTGACAGAGGAGATTTACTATATTCTGGCGGGCATCGGCGCTATGCAGGTTGGCGCCGAGGTGCGCGACGTCGGGCCGGGGGATGCGATTGCCATCCCACCGGGCGCCGTCCATCAAATCTCCAATACCGGCGAGGAAACGTTGCGGTTTCTGTGCTGCTGCGCCCCGGCTTACGAGCACCACGACACGGTTCTGTCACCGTGACTCGGCCCATCCCAACCGACGACGGTGTTGCGCGAGGCGGCTTGCCAACGGGAGGGAAGGGCTCAGACGTACAGAATTCAATTTTTTGCGGAGCAGGAGCCCGACGCAACGGAAACCGGATCGCCCGCAAGAATTGAATTCTGTACGTCTGAGCCGGGACGGTACGCGCAGCGTACCGCACGTGAGAACCGTTCTCATCAATTCCGCGTTTCTGGAGCTACTTCTTTGAAACCCCGTCTTCGACCCCTTGCCATCTGGGCGACAAGCGATATACCGAAGTAGAAGGCTAACGAAGTCAGCCGGTGTTTGGACATGCACTACAAGATGAGGGATTTGTGATGAATAAGAAAATTGAGCAAGCGTTCAACGATCATTTGAACGCCGAGTTGTTTTCGTCGTACCTGTACCTGTCGATGGCCAACTGCTTTACGGCGAAAAACCTGGACGGCATGGCTGGTTGGATGCGGCTGCAGTCGGAAGAAGAGCGGGCGCACGGGATGAAGTTCCTGGACTTTATCAACCAGCGTGGAGGCCGCGTGGCGTTGCAGAAGGTCGACCAGCCGCAACTCGACTGGGGCACGCCCCTGGAGGCGTTCCAGCAGGCCTATGACCACGAGTGCGAGATCAGCCACAAGATCGACGCTTTGGTCGATTTGGCCACCAAGGAAAGCGATCACGCCGCGGTGAATTTCCTGCAGTGGTTTGTTTCCGAACAGGTCGAGGAAGAGGCGAACGCCTTGGCGATCGTCGACAAGCTGAAGATGGTGGGCGATCATCCGATGGGCGTCCTGATGATGGACGCCCAACTGGGTCAGCGCACGGCCGCTCCGGCGGGCCGTTAGTGACTCCAACCTGTGCGATACGTCTTCCGCAGCAACGCATCGGCTTCCGGACAACCGGCGCATTTCATCTGCGCCGCGTCCCACTCGAGCTTGCCGCCGACGTAATGCGCCACGTTCCCTAGCATCACCGCTTCGGTCAGCGTGCCGGAATAGTCAAAATTGCACGTGGTCGGCTCGCCCGTCTTGCAGGCCCGAATCCACTCGGCATGATGGCCGATCGAATCGGGAATCGTCGGGGCGGGCCGCTGGAAATCGGCGAACTCGGCTTCGGGCAATAGCTGATGGTTGCCGTAATCGGCGATCAGCATGCCCTTCTGACCGATGAACAGCACCGCGGCGCCCCACTCGGGAATCTTACGCTCGGCCAGGAAGGCGGGCCGTTTGCCACCGTCGTACCAAGTCATGTGGACGGGTGGCAAGTCGCCGCGGGCGGGGAATGCGTAGCGGACAGTCAGTCCCGGCGAAGTCCGCTCGGCATGGATGGCGGGCCCTTCCGCTTCGACCCTCAGCGGGTGCCGCAGCGCGAGTGCCCAGAACGGCAAGTCCATGTAGTGACAACCGAAATCCCCCAGGCCGCCCGTGCCGAAATCCCGCCAGCTGCGCCAAGCGCCGGGCAGATAGCACGGATGGTACGGCCGCGACGGGGCGGGGCCGAGCCACAGGTCCCAGTCCAATTCGGGCGGGACCGGCGGCGTGTCCATGGGCCGATCGCCTCCGCCGTAAGCGACCGGATGCCAGACGTGAACTTCGCCCACCGGACCGATCGCGCCGGACTGGACCAACTCCACAACGCGGCGGTAATTCGCCCCGGCATGGATCTGGGTGCCCATCTGCGTCGCCACCTTGTTCCTTTTGGCCGCCTCGATCATCGCGCGCACTTCGTCCACGCAATGCGCCAGCGGCTTTTCACAGTAGCAGTGTTTCCCCATATTCATCGCCATCACCGAGGGCGCGGCGTGCGTGTGATCGGGGGTACCGACGACGACCGCATCGATCTGCTTGTCCATCTCGTCCAGCATCTTGCGAAAATCGCGGTAGCGTTTCGCGTTGGGGAATGCTGCGAACGAACCCGCCGCTCGCCGGTCGTCCACATCACACAAGGCCACGATATGCATTGTCAACGCCGCGAGGGAAAAGTGGCTGGAGTTC
>Ga0351888_1006_pt1 | contig 120682 bp, 69 predicted proteins | sample TotcelFGM3001M13_FD_206770 | JGI IMG/M metagenome (GOLD analysis project Ga0351888, IMG submission 206770) | Enriched cells from coal bed in the Powder River Basin, Montana, United States - Total cells FGM rep3 HSBNCT.FGM.300.1.M13 ... | reverse complement strand
CGTCACCAGCAGCACGTGTTCCGTCGCGTCTAGCCGCAGCAACTGGGTGCGGAACAAGGGGCCACTGGCCAGATCGAACGGCGCGTGGGCCTCCGTGTTCGCTCGGTGACGGACTTCCGCTTCCCGCCCGTCGTCGGGCATCCCACTCAGATCAATGACCGGCAGTTGGACTTCCAGCGTTTCGGCAATCGCCTGCCGCGGGTTACCCTGCACACTTGAAAATGTGGTTCGGAGCGTCTCGTGCCGTTCCACCAGCGCCTGGAAACTACGCTCGAGGGCCTTAACATCCAGCGGTCCCCGCAGCCGCACCGCGGACGGCATGTTGTACGACGTATTGCCGGGATCCAACTGGTCCAGGAACCATAGACGCTCCTGCATCAGCGAAAGCGGCAGATTCTCCGTTCGCTCCACAGGCATTAGGGCCGGGCCCAAATCAGGACGATCCCCGCCTCCGGCTCGCTCGATTACCGTGGCGAGTCTGGCCACCGTCGGCTGTTCGAACAATTCCCGCAATGGCATTTCCACCTGGAAGAAATCGCGCACGCGAGAGATCAACTGCACCGCCAACAACGAGTGCCCGCCGAGAGCGAAGAAGTTGTCGTGAATGCCGATCGGACGAACGTTGAGGACTTCTTCCCAGATCGAGGCCAACAACAGTTCCACCTCGTTTCGCGGCGCAACGTATCCCGCCTCCAACTCCGGCCGTATGCCGTCCGGCTCCGGCAACGCCTTGCGATTCACTTTCCCACTCCGCGTTACCGGCCAGGCGTCGAGCATCATAAAGGCAGTGGGGACCATGTAGTTGGGAAGTCGCTGTCCTAGGAATTCACGCAAATCTTCCACCGATGGTGATGAACCTTCCTGCGGCACGACATAGGCGACCAGTCGCTTCTGGCCCGCCGGGTCGTCCAAGGCCAGGACCACGGCCCCCTCTACAGACTCGTGCGCGCCGAGCACTGATTCGATTTCGCCCAGCTCAATACGGAAACCACGGACCTTGACCTGGTCGTCCAGGCGACCCACGTACACTAGGTTGCCCTCCGGCAGCCAGCGGACCAGGTCGCCCGTCCGGTACAGACGCGCACCCGACTGCGGATCGAACGGGTTGGCAACAAAACGCTCTGCGGTCAGTTCGGGCCGCTTCAAGTAGCCTCTGGCCAGGCCCCTACCCCCGATGCACAGCTCGCCCGGGACGCCCACCGGCACGGGCTGGAGGTTGCGATCCAGCACGTACACTTGCGCGTTGGGAACGGGCCGTCCGATCGGGACTTCCTGGATGACGCCGTCGGTCTCGGAGAAGTCGCCCACCTCCCACAGGGTCGCGACCACGGTCGCTTCGGTGGGGCCATACGTGTTGAAAAGACGCACTTGGCTGCTCACGCACTGCCGCCAACTGGCCAGACGCTCCGGCAGAGCACGCTCGCCACCGATGATCACCAGGCGCAGATCGGGGGGCAGCTCGAGCGATTCGCTCGCGATTTGCCTGGTCAGCTCGTGCCAGTAGGCCGTCGGCAGGTCCAATAAGGTAATGTGTTGCTCACGGCACGCATCCAGAAATGTCGCCGCCGAGGCCAGCATCGCGTCGGTCCGCAGCACCAGCGTCGCTCCGCGCGTCAGGCAAGGGAAGATCTCTTCCACCGCCGCATCGAAACTGATCGACGCAAACTGCAGCACGCGATCCTTCTCGGTCACCTCAAATCGCCGCCCAGCAGCAAGCACATAATTCATCACCGAACGGTGTTGAATGGAAACGCCCTTCGGCTGGCCGGTCGTCCCCGAAGTGTAAATCACGTACATCAGGTTGTCCGGCAAGACCGCCTGGGGCGGAGGCGTTTCGCTGTCCTCGACGGGGAATTCCTCATCTGCGTCCAGGCACAGGACGTGTTCTGCCAGGTCGGCAACTCGGTCGCGCATTGGCTGGCGCGTCAGCAGCAACCGCAGATCGGCATCGTCGCAGATAAAGGCCAGCCGCTCCCGCGGATACTCCGCATCCAACGGCACGTAAGCTCCGCCGGCTTTGAGGATGCCCAGGATGCCCACCATCATTTCCAGCGAGCGGTCCACGCAGATCCCGACCAGCACCTCTGGACCCACGCCCAGCTGCCGCAGCCGGTGGGCAATCCGGTTGGACCGCGCATTCAACTCGCCGTACGTCAAATGCTGGTCTTCGCAGACTACAGCGACGGCGTCCGGAGTCTGCTCCGCCTGCGCTTCGAACAGTTCATGGACACACACATCCTGCGGGTAATCGGCCCGCGTCGCGTTCCACTCGACCAGTAACTGATGACGCTCCTCGTCGGAGAGCAACGACAACTCGGCCACCGTCTGTGTGGGATCGGCGACAATCAATTCGAGCAACCGTTCCATATACTGCAGTATCCGTCTGGAATCGGCAGCCTCGAATCGGCTGCGGTCATACTGCAGTTGCATCGAGAAGGGAGGCCCCGGAACGGCCGTCAGCACCAGCGGATAGTTGGTTAGCTCATGTGCGTGGACGTCCCGCACCACCAGCTCCCTCTGACCTTGCTCGCGGAGCGAGCGATCGATGGGGTAGTTTTCGAAGATCGCCAGGCTCTCAAACAGAGGAGTCCCCTTGTGAACGTCACTCCAACGCTGGATCTCCACCAGCGGCGTGTACTCGTATTGACGCAACTGGGCGTGCTGATTCTGGAACTCCTCAAGCCATGACAAGACGTCGGCTTCCGGCGATATTCTCGCACGGACGGGCAACGCGTTGATGAACAGTCCCACCATGGACTCGATTCCCGGCAATCCGACCGACCGCCCCGAGACCGTGTTCCCAAACAACACGTCCTCTTCGCCGCTGAAACGGCCTAGCAACAACGCCCAGACCCCCTGCACCAGCGTGCTGAGCGTCAGCCGGTGTCGACGTGCGAACTGGTCTAGGGCCTCGGTCACTTCCACCGAAAGCGGATGATCTTGAACACCATGCGCCTCAGTCCCATCCTCCAACGGCTGCCGAGAATGCTCCAAGGGCAAGGACGTTGGGGCATCGAATCCAGCCAACTGTTCGCGCCAGAAGGATTCCGCCGCCGCTCGATCCTGTCCGTTCAGCCAAGCGATGTAGTTCCGGTACGAACGTACTGGCGGTAGCGCGAACTGCTCACCCTGCGCCAGACCTTCATACGAAAGCAACACCTCCCGCAGCACGATCGGCAGCGACCAGCCGTCCATGAGCACGTGGTGGTGACTCCACACGAAACGCCAGACCGACTCGTCCGTGCGAATCAATACCAGACGCATCAGCGGAGCCCTGTCAAAGTCGAACCCGCGCTTCCGATCCTCCTTCAGCAGTGACTCCAACTGCTGCTCTTTTTCGTCCGGAGACAGATCCCGCCAATCCAACTCCTCCCACGGAAGCTCCACACGCCGATGTACCACCTGGATCGCCTCGTGTTGCCCTTTCCAGGAGAAGTGTGTCCGGAATACGCTGTACCGGTCCACCACACGCTGCCACGCCTGACGGAAAGCCTGCGGCTCCAGCGATCCCTCCAACGCGCAGTGTACCTGCTCGAAGTACACCCCCGATTCGGGAGCGTACAGACTGTGGAAGAGCATGCCCTGTTGTAATGGGGAGGCGGGATAAAGATCCTCTACCCACTTGCCGGTCCCTACCAGGTTGTCCAACGCTTCCTGATCGAGCTGCACCAAGGGGAAGTCCGACGGAGTGCAGCCGCCCGCTTCGGGAGTGAGACAATGCTTGATCAATTCACGCAACGAAGCCAGCCAAGCCTCGGCCAACTGTTGAATCGTCCTGCGCTCGTGCACATTTCGGCTGTAGCTCCAGGTAAACTGCAGTTTGCCTCCCAGCACTCCCCCGTTGATGTCCAACAGATGGGTACGCGCACCCCTGGGACTCGTCGAAGGACCACTCGACTCCGGAGCCAGACTCACCGAACTACCTTCGGGTAGAGCCAAATCCAACTGGCCCAGGTAGTTGAAGCTCACTTGCGGCCGCACGGAACCCAACGACGCCGCAAGCCCTTGATCACCGGAGAGATACCGCAAAACCCCATAGCCGATCCCTCGTTGCGGAATGTCACGCAGTTGCTCCTTGATCGACTTGAGAGCTTCGCCTGGATCCTCAGCCTCCGTCGGCAACTCCAGTCGCACCGGGAACAACGTGGTGAACCAACCGACCGTGCGTGAAACATCCACATCCTCAAACAGCTCTTCCCGGCCATGCCCTTCCAGGTCCAGCAACAGCCCACGCTCACCCGTCCACTCCGAGAAGGCCTGCACCAATGCCGTCAGCAACACATCGTTGATCTGGGTGCGATACGCCTGGGGAACCTCTTGCAGCAGGAAGCGAGTCTCCTCTTGGTTCAGCGAAACTTGCACCACCTCGCCGGAACTCACATCGTTCAATCCGTCGGGATGATCCACCGGCAATGAGACGGACTCTCCATCTGCCAATCCTTCCCACCATCCTCGTTCGCTTTCCAAAGCGTCGGATACGGCATACTCCCGCAAATGCTCCGACCAGGCCTGGAAGGACGTGGTCTTCGGCGCCAACCGGATCGCCTCTTCTCCTCGGCGAAGCTGCCCGTAGCCGCTGAACAGGTCTTCCAACAGAACTCGCCACGAGACACCGTCCACGACCAAGTGGTGAATCACGAGCAGCAATCGGTCGTTACCTGCCCCCTGCTCGAACAGGACCACCCGCAACACCGGGCCGGCCTCCAGGTTCAGACGGGCCTGCACCTCCGCCGCAGCCGCTTCCAGGGCTGCCCGCTGCTCTGCCTCCGGCGTTTCCCGAAGGTCGACCCGCGAGAATACCGCGACACCCTCCAGAACCTCCAAGCCGGCATTCTCCTGCTGCCAGCCCGATGCCTCTTGCCTGAAGCGCATTCGCAGAGCATCATGATGAACCACCAGCTGCTCCACTGCTCCCTCGAGCGCCGCCGGGTCCACGGACTCTTCCAACGCCAACAACACGGACTGATTGAAATGGTGCGGTTCGGGAAGCTGTCGTTCGAAAAAGCTCGCTTGGATCGGCGTCAGCGACACGGGACCAGATACCGCCCTCTGCTCGGCGTCGACCTTTCGCCCAACGCCTGCCACCCCGCCCAGCTCCGCGATCGTTTGATGCTGGAACATCTCGCGTGGCGTCAGCGACAGCCCCGCCTGATTGGCACGGGCCACCACTTGGATACTCAAGATGGAATCCCCGCCCAATTCAAAGAAGTTGTCGTTGATCCCCACTCGATCCAAACGCAGTACCTCTTGCCAGATACTTGCGAGTGTGGCTTCCGACTCCGTCCGCGGAGACAGGTAGTCGGTCTCGAGCCCTGGACGGGCACTGTCCGGAGCCGGTAATGCCTTACGATCTACCTTTCCGTTGGGAGTCAATGGAAGATGGTCCAGGACCACGAACGCCGAGGGAATCATGTAATCCGGGAGTCCCCTGCCAAGCCACTCCCGCAATTCGCGGGATGCTGGCGATGGTTCTACCTGTGGCACCACATAGGCGACAAGTCGCTTGTCCTCAGAGTGGACCTCACGCAGGGTGACGACTGCCTGACGTATCCCCGGATGCTTCGTGAGTGCCGATTCAATCTCACCCAACTCAATACGAAAGCCACGAAGCTGCACTTGGTCATCACAACGTCCAAGGTATTCCAGGCAACCGTCAGCGAGCCAACGTCCCACATCGCCCGTCCGGTAAAGGCGGGCATCTCCCCGGGTCGTGAATGGATCGGGAACGAAACGTTCCTCGGTGAGTTGCTCGCGTTTGAAGTACCCCCTCGCCAGACCGCCGCCCCCCACGTACAGTTCGCCCGAGACACCGATCGGAGCCAAATTGCCGTAGGCGTCCAGCACGTAAACCTGCAGGTCCGGAATGGGGCGCCCGATCGGGCTGCGAGACGGATGATCAAGATCCCGACGGGTCACCGGATAATAGGTGACGTGCACCGTCGTCTCCGTGATCCCGTACATGTTGATCATCTGCGGACACTGATCCCCATGACGATCGAACCAAGGCTTCAGAGCCTGCGGATTCAGCGCTTCGCCGCCAAAAATCACCAGCCGAAGGCTAAGATCCTGCGAAGGCTCGTCTACTGCTTGATCAGCAGCAATCAACTGATTGAATGCCGAAGGCGTCTGGTTCAGGACCGTGACACCCTCCCGGCGCAGCAACTCATGAAATGCTTCCGGCGAGCGGCTCACCAAGTAAGGAACCACGACGACCCTGCTGCCGTACGCTAACGCTGCCCATAGCTCCCACACCGAGAAGTCAAACGCGTACGAGTGAAACATGGTCCATACGTCGTCGGGCGAGAAATCGAACCAGGCCTCCGTTTCGCTGAACAGACGCACCACGTTGGCGTGCGTTACCATCACGCCCTTGGGCCGGCCCGTGGAACCGGATGTGTAGATCACATAGGCCAGATTTTCCGGAGTTGCCCGGCAGGGCGGATTGTCCTTGCTCTCTGCACCAATGGCCTTCCAATCTCGGTCCAGGCAAACCACCGTCGCATCGTGCTGAGGTAACTCACCCAGCAGCCGTTCCTGGGTCAGCACTACCTTGGATTCCGACTCTTCCAACATGAACGCCCGCCGCTCTAGCGGATACAGCAAGTCGATCGGCAGGTAGGCACCGCCTGCTTTAAGAACCCCAAGCAAAGCAACGACCATCTCCAAGGAGCGATCCATGTAGACGGCCACCAGTGAGTCGGGGCCCACCCCAAGCGTCTGCAAGTAATGCGCTATCTGGTTCGCGCGGCAATTGAGTTCCTCATACGTGAGCTGCTGATCTTCGAAGGATACCGCCACGGCGCCAGCATTCCGTGCGGATTGAGCTTCGAATAGCTGGTGAATGCAATGCTCGACCATGACAGCGCGTTCTGGATCGTTCCACTCGGCCAGGATCTGACGTCGCTCGGTCTCGGTCAAAAACGAGAGTTCCGATACGCGCCGTTCGGGATCTTCCACGATCGATTGCAGCAGGTTCTGGAAGTGCTCCGTCATCCGCTCGATCGTTGCTCGATCGAAGAGATCCGTGTTGTACTCGATGGAACCTCTCAACCCGCCTGCCGTCTCATTCATCGTCAACGTCAGATCGAACTTCGCCGTCCCGGTCTCCGCCTCCAATGCCGAAAAACTCAAACCAGCGACTTCCACGTCCGGCATCGGCGCGTTCTGCCAAGCGAACATCACCTGAAACAGCGGCGTCCGGCTCAAATTCCGCTCAGGCTGAAGATGATCCACCAACTGCTCAAACGGCAAATCCTGATGTGAGTACACCTCCAAGGCCGTTTCTCGGACACGCCCTAGGAACTCCGCGAAGCGAGGATTGTCGGACAGGTCGCCCCGCATCACCAGCGTGTTCACGAAGAACCCGATCAGGCCCTCTAACTCCGACCGATTTCGACCTGCGATGGGCGTCCCAATACACACCTGCTCCTGACCCGAGTAGCGGCTTAGCAGCGTCTGGAATGCTCCCAAAAGGGTCATAAACAGTGTGGCGTCATGGCGACGACTCACCCCCTGCAATGACTCCGTCAACTCCGCCGACAGCTCAAAGGGACAATCCGCGCCCCGGAAGCTCCGAATCGCGGGCCGCGGCCGGTCCGTCGGTAGCTCGAGTGCCGCAGGAGCATCGCCAAGCTGTTTCTGCCAATAGCCCAGCTGCTCCTGAAGGACTTCACCTTCGAGCCATTTCCGTTGCCAGACGGCATAGTCCGCATACTGGATCCGCAACTCCTGCAGGGGCGACGGGCGACCCGCGGAAAACGCCCCATACAGAGCCGCCAGTTCCTGGATAAAGACACCCATCGACCAACCGTCGGAGACGATATGGTGCATGGTCAGCAGGAACACGTGCTCCGATTCACTTACGCGCAACAGGCAGGCCCGCAACAGGGGACCCTCGGACAAATGGAAGGGACGTTGCGCCTCGGCGATCACTCGTCCCTGGATCTCCTCCTCCTGCTCTGCTTCGGCTGCTTCGCTCAACTCGACTTCCTCGAAAGGCACTTGAAGATCGTCGGCAATTCGTTGTGTCGGGCGCCCGTCCACCGTCGCAAAGGTGGTTCGCAACGCCTCGTGCCTTCGAACAATCTCGTTAAGACTTGCCCGCAAAGCCTCGACGTTCAAAGGCCCGGTAACCCGGACCGCTGTCGGAATGTTGTAGAAGGGGCTGTCGGGCTCCAAGTGATCCAGGAACCACAGCCGTTCCTGTGCGAACGAAAGCAGCAAAACTTCCGTTCGCTCCACCGGCGTCAGGGGCGGACCCGAATCAGGACGCTCCTCGTCTCCGACACGCTCGATTGCCGTCGCGAGTCTGGCCACCGTCGGCTGCTCGAACAGTTCCCGCAGCGGCACTTCCAACTGGAACGTCTTCCGCACACGAGAGACCAACTGCACGGCCAGCAACGAGTGCCCACCCAAATCGAAGAAGTTGTCGTGGATCCCGATCGGACGAACGTTCAGGACTTCTTCCCAGATCGAGACCAACTGCTGTTCCACTTCGTTTCGTGGAGCAACGTATCCCGCCTCCAACTCCGGCCGTACACCGTCCGGCGCCGGCAACGAACGGTGATCTACCTTCCCGCTCGGTGTCAATGGCAACGCGTCCAGCACTACGAAGGCGGTGGGAACCATGTAATCCGGCAGCTCTCGCTGCAGGAACTCGCGCAACTGGCTCGGCGTCGGCGATGGCTCGGCCTGCGGCACGAGGTAGGCCACCAACCGCTCTTGGCCCGATTCGTCTGCACGCACCATCGTCGCGCTGTGCCGTACGCCCGGATGACCGCTCAGAGCCGCCTCGATCTCCCCCAGTTCGATCCGGAAGCCGCGGAGCTTCACCTGGCGGTCGATCCGACCCAGGAACTCAATCCGACCGTCGTTCCGGTAGCGGGCCAGATCACCCGTCTTGTAGAGCCGGGCGCCGGGAGCGTCGCGGAACGGATCCGCCACGAACTTCTCGGCCGTCAGTTCGGGACGCTTCAAATACCCCCTGGCGAGCTGCCTTCCTCCAAGATGCAGTTCCCCCGGCACACCGATCGGTGTGGGCTGGAGACGTTCGTCCAAGATGTAGACCTGTGTGTTGTCGACGGGACGGCCGATGGCAACGGTTGGTCCTTCCTCATCCGGCCCGCACTCCCAGTAGGTCACGTCGATCGCTGTTTCTGTCGGACCATAGAGGTTGTACAGTCTGGCATCCAACTGATCGTAGAACCGTCGACAGAGTTCGGCGGGCAGGGGTTCACCCCCGCAGAAAACACGCCTCAGACTCGTGCATCGGGCGAACTCTTTCCGATCCAGCAGCGCTCGCAACATGGTGGGCACCACTTGCAGCGTGGTCACCTGCTGCGCGATCACCGAATCGATCAGCGACTGCGGGTCCTGGTGTGCATCGGGGGCCGCCATGATCAATTGCGATCCCGACATCAGCGGCGCCCAGAATTCCCAGACCGAGGCGTCGAAACTGATCGGCGTCTTCTGCAAGACGCGATCCGATTCGGTGAGCGGGAAACGTTCGAGCATCCACAGCATGTGGTTGCAGATCGCCTGGTGGGGGATCATTACGCCTTTGGGGCGCCCGGTGGAACCGGACGTGTAAATCACGTAGGCCAAATGCTCCAGGCCGGTCACTTTCTCCAACGCCTCGGTCGACCGCTGCGCGATCGTTTCTCGGTCCGCGTCCACGCGGACCACGTGCCCGGAATACTCGGGCAACGTCTCCAAGAGACGATCCTGGACCAACAATACGGGTGCTTCCGTGTCTTCCAGCATGAACTGAACCCGCTGTGGGGGTAAATGCGGATCCACGGGGACGTACGCGCCGCCCGCCTTGAGGACCCCCAACAGGCCCACCACCAACTCGAGGGACCGCTCCATATAGACACCGACCAGCACGTCGGGGCCCACCCCCAAACTGCGGAGATAGTGCGACAGCTGGTTGGACCGCTCGTCCAACTCGCGATAGGTCAGCCGGGTGTCACCGAAGAGAACGGCAGCCGTGTCCGGGTGATCCGCGGCCTGATCGGCAACGAATTCGTGGATACAGACCTCACGCGGGTGAGGCTTGTCGGTCGCGTTCCACTCGACCAACACCTGACGACGTTCCTCGTCGTGAAGCAGCGACAACTCGGAGGCCCGCCGGGCTGGATCGGCGACAATCGATCCCAGCAAACGTCGGAAGTGCCCTACCATCCGCTCGACCGTCGATCGATCGAACAAATCCGTGTTGTACTCCAGGGAGCCTCTCAGCCCGCCTGGTGTCTCGTTCATCGACAACGACAAATCGAACTTTGCCGTGCCGGTTTGCGCGTCCAAGGCCGAAAAGCTCAAACCGGCTGCTTCGACTTTCGCGACCGGAGCATTCTGGAGGGCGAACATCACCTGGAACAGCGGAGTCCGACTGGAATCACGCTCGGGCTGAAGATGATCCACCAACTGCTCGAACGGTAAATCCTGATGCGCGTACGCGCCCAACGCCGTCTCTCGAACGCGCACCAACAGCTGTTCGAACCGCGGGTTGTCAGATAGGTCCGCTTGCATCACCAACGTGTTGACAAAGAACCCGATCAGACCCTCGATCTCGGGTCGAGTCCGACCGGCGATCGGCGTCCCGACACACACCTGGTTCTGACCCGAGTAGCGGCTCAACAGCGTCTGGAACGCTCCCAACAGCGTCATGAACAGCGTGGCGTCGTGGCGGCGGGCCAAACCGTGTAACGCCCGCGTCAACTCCGCCGACAGTTCAAAGGGACAAACCGCCCCTCGGAACGTCCAAACCGCCGGGCGCGGCCGGTCCGTCGATATCTCGAGTGCAGCGGGGGCATCGCCAAGCTGCTTCTTCCAATAATCCAAATGCTCTTCGAGAACCTCGCCGGAAAGCCGTTCCCGTTGCCATACCGCATAGTCCGCATATTGGACGGGCAACGCCCCCAGCGGCGACGGGCGACGTGCCGAAAAGGCTTCGTACAGCGTCGCCAGCTCGCGGACAAAGATCCCCATCGACCAGCCGTCGGACACGATATGGTGCATGGTCAACAAGAACACGTGCTCCGAATCGCTCACTCGCAACAGGCAGACTCGAAGCAGGGGACCTTCCGACAAATTGAACGGACGTTGCGCCTCGGCGCTCGCTCGCTCCTGGATCTCCTTTTCCCGCTCCGCTTCCTCCAATTCAACCAGATCGACCACCTCGAAGGGAACTCGAAGTGCCTCGGCGATTCGTTGCACGCCGCGTCCGTCTGCCGTCGCGAACGTGGTTCGTAACGCCTCGTGTCTTCGAACAATCTCGTTCAGACTTGCTCGCAAGGCCTCGACATCCAACGGTCCTGTGACCCGGACAGCCGACGAGATGTTGTAGAAGGGGCTGTTGGGCTCCAGCTGATCCAGGAACCACAGTCGCTGCTGGGCGAACGAAAGTGGCAGATCCGCCGTTCGTTGCACAGGCTTCAAGGACGGACCAGCGTCGGGAGTGTCCTTGTCCCGGGCACGCTCGATTGCCGCAGCGAGTCCGGCCACCGTCGGCTGCTGGAACACTTCCCGCAACGGCACTTCCAGCTGGAACGTCGCCCGCACGCGCGAGATCAATTGCGTGGCCAGCAGCGAGTGGCCACCCAACTCGAAGAAGTTGTCGTGGACACCGACCCGCTGCACGCCGAGCGTCTCGCACCAGATCCAAACCAGCGCCGCTTCGGTCGCGCTCCGAGGTGGCACGTACTCCTTCTCCATCTCCGGCCGCTCGTCGCGCGGCTCGGGCAACGCCTTTCGGTCCACTTTCCCGTTGGGATTCAAGGGAAGGCGATCCAAAGCCACAAACGCCGACGGAACCATATAGTCCGGTATGCTCTTTTGTAGATGGGCGCGCAGATCGCTCGTGGTGGGTGCTTGTTCTTCCTGCGGAACGATATAGGCCACCAATCGCTTCTCGGCGGACGTGGCCCCTCGAAGTACCACCACGACGTCGGCAATGCTGGCATGCTCCCGCAGCGCCGCCTCAATCTCTGCCAACTCAATGCGGTATCCGCGAAGTTTGATCTGGTCATCCCTGCGCCCCAGGAACTCCAGATCGCCGGTGGGCAACCAGCGAACGACGTCACCCGTCCGATACAGACGGTCACCAGGCGTCGAAGAAAGCGGGTTCTCGATGAATTGTTCGGCCGTTAACTCGGGACGCTTCCAATATCCGGTCGCCAAACCGTCGCCGCCGACATAAAGCTCTCCAAGAACTCCGACCGGTACCAACTGGAGATGCGGATCCAGAACATACACCCGCGTGTTTCCAATGGGACGCCCGATCGGAACCGACGTCGCGTCGGGGCTCAGGTCTCTGGGAACACCGTAGCAGCACGTGAATGTCGTGCTTTCCGTAGGACCGTAGCCGTTGATGAGCTTGGTTTCGGTTCCCAGACGGTCCAAGGCCATCCGCACGTGGTGCACCGAAAGCGCCTCGCCTCCAGTCAACAACTGCTTGACCCCGACAAGTGCTTCGGGACGAGTTTCGATCACGCGGTTGAACAATGAGGCGGTCAACCACATCGTCGTCACGTGCCGACTCGAAACAACCCGCTCCAACTGCGCGAAGTCGAGCGGTCCCGGTGGGGCCACGACGAGTCTACCACCGTGCAAAAGCGCTCCCCAGATCTCGAACGTCGACGCATCGAAAGCCAAAGGTGCCAGCTGCAAAATGGTCTGCTGGTCATCGAGTTCGACGTAGTCCACGCCGAACAGGAGGCGGACAACCGACCGATGGCGGATCGCCGTGCCTTTCGGCTTGCCGGTCGAGCCTGACGTGTACATAACGTACACAAGGTTGTCCGCAGTGCAGGGGCTACCGGGATCTTGCGTTTCCTGGGTGGCGAGCAGTTCGGCGTCACCGTCGAGCAGAACCGCCGGAGTCTCTGTTTCGGGCAGCCGATCTTTGAAACGCTCGAGGGTCACTACCACCGTCGTACCGGCGTCCTCGAGCATGTACTTGAAGCGGTCGACCGGATACTCCGGATCCAACGGCAAGTAGGCGGCGCCGGCCTTCAAGATGCCCAACACGCCCACGATCATTTCCAGCGACCGTTCAACACAGATGCCCACCAACTGATCCGGCCGTACTCCCAGACTGATCAAATGGTGCGCCAGTTGATTGCCGCGCCTGTTGAGATCTCGATACGTGAGCCGGTCTTCTCCGAACTCGACGGCGACCGCGTCCGGCGTCCGTCGAACCTGTTCTTCGAACAATTCGTGTACGCACGTGTCGCGAGGATAGTCCGTGCTAGTGGCGTTCCACTGCTCCAGCAGTTGAGATCGCTCGGCGTCGGCCAATAGGGAGTAGTCCGATACGCGCCGTCGGGGGTCTTCTACGATCGATCGCAGCAGATTCTGGAAGTGCTCCAGCATCCGTTGGATCGTCGAGCCGTCGAACAGATCCGTGTTGTACTCCACGGAACCTTTCAGGCGGCCTTCGTTCTCGCTCATCTCGAACGTCAAGTCGAACTTCGCCGTGCCCGTCTGCGCGTCCAACGCCGAGAAGCTCAGATCGGCCGCTTCCACTGGAGCGAATTCAGCATTCTGGAAGGCGAACATCACCTGAAACAGCGGCGTCCGACTCAGGTCACGCTCGAGTTGAAGGTGATCCACCAACCGCTCGAACGGCAAATCCTGATGCGCGTATGCCTCCAATGTCGTCTCCCGGACACGCCCCAGGAACTCCTCGAAACTGGGATCGCCCGACAGGTTCCCTCGCATCACCAGCGTGTTCACGAAGAACCCAATCATTCCCTCCAGTTCCGACCGATTTCGACCTGCAATCGGTGTTCCAACGCACACCTGTTCCTGACCCGAGTAGCGGCTCAAGAGCGTCTGGAGCGCACCCAGCAGCGTCATAAACAGCGTGGCATCGTTGCGACGGGCCAGCTGATTCAACGACTGGGTCAACTCTGCTGACAATTCAAACCGACAACGCCTGCCTCGGGGGCTCTGGACTGCCGGACGTGGTCTGTCCGTAGGCAGTTCCAAAAGAGCGGGTGCATCCCGAAGCTGCGTCTGCCAGTGATCCAACTGTTGCTCGACCACCTCGTCGGACAGCCATTCCCGCTGCCACACGGCATAGTCCGCATACTGGATGGGCAACGCGGGCAGCGGCGACGGGCGGCCTGTCGAAAACGCCTGGTACAGCGCCGCCAACTCTTGAACAAACACGCCCATCGACCAGAGGTCGGAGGCAATATGGTGCATGGTCAAGACCACCACGTGCTCTCTGTCGCCGGCCCGCAACAGGCAGACACGAAGCACGGGACCTTTCGACAGGTCAAACGGGCGCTGCGCTTCGGCGAGCACCCGCGTCTTGATTTCCCCGTCCCGTTCCGCTTCCCCCATTTCGCTCAAATCGACCACCTTTAGAGGCACGGCAACCTTGTCGGCAATCCGCTGCACGGGGCGTCCGTCTACCGTCGCAAAGGTGGTTCGCAGCGACTCGTGCCGGGCCACGATCTCATCGAGGCTCCGCTGCAGGGCATCCACATCCAAAGGCCCCGTGACACGCACTGCCAAGGGGATGATGTAGAAGGGGCTGTTTGGCTCCAACTGATCCAGGAACCACAATCGCTGCTGGGCAAACGACAGCGGCAGTTCTCCGCTGCGGTCCACGCGCTCCAACGGCAATTGGGAGACTGCCGCCGTTCGTCCCTCTTGCAACTCCTCCATGAGTGCGACGAGACCGCTGATGGTCGGACTTCCAAAGAAGCCCCGCAATGCCAGCTCAAGCTGAAAGTCCTTCCGGAGCCGTGAGATCAATCGAGTTGTCAGGAGCGAATGGCCTCCCAACTCGAAGAAGTTGTCGTACACACCTACACGATCGACCTGCAACAGTTCCGCCCAAATGGCCGCCAGCCGCCGCTCCAGATCGTTCCGCGGCGCTACGTACGTGCCCTCTGATTCGTGCCGTACGCTGTCCGGATCGGGGAGCGCCCTACGATCCACTTTGCCGCTGGTGGTCATGGGCAGGGCATCCAGCGGGACAAAGGCCGCCGGGATCATGAACTCCGGAAGCCGCGATGCGAGGAGCTGTCGCAATTCCGCGGTCGTCGGCGCTGCGTCATTTTGCCCGACTACGTAGGCCACCAGTTGGAGATTCCCCGGCGCCGATTCGTGGGCGATGACGGCCGCATCGGAAAGCAGCGGACACTCGCGCAGAACCTGCTCGACCTCACCCGGTTCGATGCGAAAACCGCGGATCTTCACCTGATGATCGATCCTGCCAACGAATTCCAGGTGACCGTCCGCTCGCCAACGGACTAGGTCCCCCGTCCTGTACATCCTGGCTTCGGACGGCCCCGCAAACGGATCCGGCACGAAATGTTGTTCGGTGAGTTCCGGGCGGTTCAGATAACCGCGGGCGACGCTTTCTCCACCGATGTACAGTTCGCCATGTACCCCGATGGGAACGGGCTGAAGCGATCTGTCCAGGACGTACGTCCGCATGTTTGCCAAAGGACGGCCGATGGGCACTCGATTGGCCTGGCCATGCACCGGATGCAATTCGGCCGACGTGGCCACCACCGTCGTTTCGGTGGGCCCGTATGTGTTCAACAGCCGCACGTCGTCCCCCACGGACTCGAACCACTTCGCCACAACGTCGGCCCGTGCCGCCTCGCCGCCGATAATCATCAGCCGCACCGTGCCCGGCAGCACGTACCCGTCCGCATCCATGACCGCCGTCAATTCGTGCCAGAGACCGGTCGGCAGCGTCAGGACCGTCAGTTCCCACTGTTCGCAGAGACTCAGGAATCGCTCGTAGGAATCCAGCATGTCGTCGCTGCGGAGAACCAGGGTGCCGCCACGCGTCAGACACGGATAGATCTCTTCGACATGGGCATCGAAGCTGACCGAGGCGAACTGGAGCACACGATCGTCCGACGAGATCTGGTATTCTGCAGCTGCCGCGTGCGTGTAGTTCACCAGCGCGCGATGTTCGATCATGACGCCCTTAGGCCGCCCCGTGGAGCCGGACGTGTAAATCACGTACGCCAGGTTTTCGCTCGTGGCTGGCCCCGCCGGATCATCCACTGGGCATGATCCAATCTGTTCCTGGTCCAAATCCAGACAGACGACGTGTTGCAGGCTTTCCGGCAAGTCACCCCGAAACTGCTGCTCGGTTATCACGACAGCGACTTGGGCGTCTTCCAGGATGAAATAAAGGCGATCAACGGGCAGCAGGATGTCGAGCGGCAGGTACGCGCCCCCGGCTTTCAGCACGCCGAGGACCGCCGCGACAAAGTCGGCGGAGCGCGGCAGCCTGACCGCCGTCAAATGGCCCGGGCCCACACCGCGACTCCACAAGTAATAGGCCAACTGGTTCGCCCGCTCGTTCAATTCGCGGTAGGTCCACTGCCTCGGACCGTCGATCAAGGCCACCGCGTCAGGTGAACGTTTGACTTGCTCCGCGAACAGTCTGTGAATGCATGCGTCCTGCGGGAAGTCCGTCTCGGTGTCATTCCGGTCGACCACCATTTGCCGCAGTTCTTCGTCCGTGGCAATGGGCAAGCAAGAAATCGGGCGATCCGGATCTGCGATCGCTTCACGCAGCAGCATAAGGAAGTGCTGCACCATGCGGTCGACGGTATCTGGATGGAACAGATCGGAGTTGAAGTGGAGCCACCCGCGGAATTCCTGATCGGTCTGGAACAGTTCCAGCGTGAGCTCAAAATACGAGGAGCGTGCTGCCGGGGCCCCGGCAAGCGGTGCAATTCTCAGCTCCGGGGTGCCCAGCGCCGGAGGCTCATTGGTTTGCAGTACGAACATCACTTGGAACAACGGGTGCCGGCTCGAGTCCCGAGGCGGCTTCACAGCTTGAACCACTTGATCGAAGGTCATCTCTTGATGGTCAAAAGCGTCCAGAGCGACCTGCTTCACGCGGTTCACGACCTCCCGGAAACCCGGTTCCCCGGACAAGTCGGACCGCAGGACGATGACATTGATGAAATAGCCGATCAGCGATTCCGTTTCCGGCTGGCTGCGGTTGGCCACCGGCGAGCCGATTGCAAAGTCGTCCTGGCCGCTATAGCGGGAGATCAGCAGCTGAAATGCCCCCAACAGGGCCATGAAGGGTGTGACGCCCTCGCGGCGACAGAACTCGGATACCGCCGCGCTCAGTTCCGGCGAAAGATCGCACGGGCGGCGGGCGCCGCGGGTCGTGCGGACCGACGGATGCGGGTAGTCGGAGGGCAGTTGCAGAGGCGGCGTGTCCGCAAGACGGTCGACCCAGAAATCTCGCAACTCGTCGAGCGTCTCCCCCTGGAGCAGTTCACGCTGCCAGACGGCGAAGTCGGCATATTGGATCGGCAATTCCGGCAGAAGATCAGGGTGCCCCGACCTGCAGGCTTCGTAAAGGGCGATCAGCTCTCGCGCCATGACGGCCGAGGACCAACCGTCGTCAACAATATGGTGCAGGGTGATTGCTACCACATGCCTGGTCTCCGCCAGGCGCAGGACGGTCATGCGAAGCAAAGGCCCGACTTGCAGGTCGATTGGCCGGCCCGTCTCCTCCAGAAGCCAACGCTCCAACTCGGATTCCCGGTCCGATTCGGGAATCCGGGTCAGATCGACAACCGGAAGTGGCCGAGGGACCGGCGGTTCAATCACCTGGACCGGCTTGCCATTCACTTCCGGAAACCGAGTCCGCAATGCTTCATGCCGCTCGACGAGATTGTTCAGCGCGCGTTCCAGGGCAGCAACGTCGAGGGGGCCCTCGACCTCGAGAGCCGAGTAGCTCGTGTAGGTAGGAAGGTCCGGCTCAAGCTGGTCGAGAAACCAGAGCGCCTCCTGGGTGTACGATGCAGGCAGTTCGCCGTCACGAGGAACCGGGACGATGGGCGGTCGCGGTCGAGCGCCTCGTCGTTGGGCGGACGCGATCTGCTCGGCCAGCCCGGCGATCGTGGGCGAGTGGAACAAATCGCGCAACCGTACCTCGACGTTAAGAACCTGAGCTGCCCGGGAGACCACGCGGGTGGCCAACAAGGAGTGTCCACCCAACTCGAAGAAGCTGTCATGCACGCCAACTTGCTCCACACCGAGTACCTCGGACCAAATAGCTGCCAGCGATTCTTCGGTCGCATTCCGAGGTGGTACGTACTGTTTCCCCAACTCAGGCCGCGTACTGCTCGGCTCCGGCAACGCTTTCCGGTCGACCTTTCCGTTGGGCGTCAACGGAAACGCATCGAGCGTCTCGAACACTGAAGGAATCATGTAGTCGGGCAGACGGCTGCCCAGCGCTTCCCGTAGCGACTCCACCGAGGCACGTTGGCCGTCCACGAACACCACGTAGGCCACCAACCGCTGCTCGCCCATGGGATCCGGACGCGCCACGACCACCGCCTGATGCACCGCCTGGTGCTCCGACAAAACCGACTCGATCTCTCCCAGTTCGATGCGATACCCTCGAACTTTCACTTGATGGTCCACGCGGCCTAAGAACTCGATCTCGCCGTTGGCAAGCCACCGTGCCTGGTCGCCTGTCTTATACAGCCGCGCGCCGGCCAGGGAATCGAAGGGGGCCGCAATGAATTTCTCGTCCGTCAGTTCCGGTCGATTCAGGTACCCCCTGGCCAGGCCGTCGCCGCCGATGTACAAATCGCCGCGGACTCCCACGGGCACCGGTTCCATCCGTTCATCCAGAATGTAGATCTGCGTGTTGCCGATGGGACGACCGATCGAGATCTTTTCGAAGTCGCGCGGAATCCGGCGAGCGGTGGACCAGATCGTCGTTTCCGTGGGGCCGTAGAGATTCCACAGCGTATCGCCCCGCTTGAGAAGTTCGCGGGCCAGTTGAGCGTCCAGGGCCTCCCCCCCCACCAGCATCTTCAGGCCGGAACGGCCGGGCCAATTTGCCTGGAGAAGCATCCGCCAGGTGGCGGGGGTCGCCTGCATCACCGTCGCCTCGCAGCGTTCCAGCTCCTGCTGGAGAAGGACTGCGTCGGACGCCGTTTCGTCGTCGGCCACCACCACCGTGGCGCCCACGAACAGGGGCAAGTGCAGTTCCAGGCCGAAAATATCGAAGGAGAAGGTGGTCACGCTCAGCAGCACGTCGCTCAGTTCCAGGCCCGGCTCCCGCTGCATCGAGCAGAGGAAGTTGACCAAGGCCCGGTGCGGAATCATGACACCCTTGGGACGACCGGTCGAACCGGACGTGAAGATCACGTAGGCCAGATGCTCCGCCCCGGTGACCTTCTCCAATCGTTGCGCGGGTTGCCGGGCAATCGTTTCCCAGTCGGCATCCTGTCGAACCACTTTGCCCGGATACTCCGGGAGTCTTTCCAGCAGGCTGTCCTGGACCAGTAGTACCGGTGCCTGGGTGTCTTCCAGCATCCACTCGATGCGTTGCTGGGGGAAACTGGGGTCCAAGGGCACGTAGGCTCCGCCCGCTTTGAGTATTCCCAATAGCCCGACCACCAGTTTCATGGACCGCTGGCTGTAGATACCCACCAGCACGTCGGGGCCTACGCCCAAGCTGCGAAGATGGTGGGCCAGTTGATTCGATTGTTCGTCGAGCTGGCGATAGGTGAGCCGGTTGTCGCCAAAGACCACGGCGATGGCGTCGGGTTGACCGGCGGCCCGCTCGGCGAAGAGTTCGTGGATGCACTCCCCGCGAGGGTAAGACTGATCGGTGGCGTTCCAATCGATCAGAATCTGGCGACGTTCTTGCTCGTTGAGTAGCGGAAGCTCCGAGACCCGCTGTGTCGGGTCGTCGGCCATCGCCTTGAGCAGTTGCCGGAAGTGCTCCGTCATCCGTTCGATTGTCGATCGATCGAAGAGGTCCGTGCTGTACTCGATGGAACCTCTCAATCCGCCTTCCGTCTCGTTCATCGTTAATGTCAGATCGAACTTGGCCGTCCCCGTCTCCGCGGCCAATGTCGAGAAGCTCAAATCGGCGACTTCCACGTCCTGCATCGGCGTATTCTGGAAGGCAAACATCACCTGAAACAGCGGCGTCCGACTCAAGTCCCGCTCCGGCTGAAGGTGATCCACCAACTGCTCGAACGGCAAGTCCTGCTGCGCGTACGCATCCAGCGTCGTCTGGCGGACACGCCCCAGGAACTCTTCGAAGCGGGGATTGCCCGACAGATCCCCGCGCAGCACCAGCGTGTTCACGAAGAACCCAATCAGTCCCTCGAGTTGCGAGCGATTCCGGCCCGCAATCGGCGTCCCCACACACACCTGTTCCTGACCCGAGTAACGACTCAACAGCGTCTGGAACGCCGCCAACAGCGTCATGAACAGCGTCGCGCCCTGCCGACGGCTCAACGCCTGCAACGACTCGGTCAACTCCGCCGACAACTCAAACAGATGACGGCTTCCCCGCGGGCTCTGAACCGCCCCGCGCGGCCGGTCCGTCGGCAACTGCAACACCGTCGGGGCATCGCCCAGCTCTCTCTGCCAATAATCCAACTGTTCCTCGAGCACCGCGCCGGAGAGCCATTCCCGTTGCCAGGCCGCATAGTCCGCATACTGGACCGACAACTCCTCCAACGGCGACGGCTGACCCGCGGAAAACGCCTGGTACAACGCCGCCAGCTCGCGGATGAACACCCCCATCGACCAGCCGTCGGAAACGATATGGTGCATGGTCAACAGGAACACGTGCTCGGTAGCGCTTGCCCGCAACAGGCAGACCCGAAGCAGAGAACCTGCCGACAGATCAAAGGGACGCTGCGCCTCGGCGACCGCCCGGCTGCGGATCTCCTCCTCCCGCTCCGCTTCCGGTACTGCGTTCAAATCCACTACCTCGAAAGGCACAAGAAGCGACTCGGCGATCCGCTGCACAGGGCGCCCGTCCACCGTCGCAAACGTGGTCCGCAACGCCTCGTGCCTGCTCACGATCTCGTTCAGGCTGGCCCGCAACGCCGCCACATCCAACGGTCCGGTGACCCGGACCGCAGCCGGCATGTTGTAGAAGGGGCTGCCCGGCTCCAGCTGGTCCAGGAACCACAACCGCTCCTGAGCGAAGGAAAGCGGCAGATCTTCGGTCCGCTCCACAGGCTTCAGCGGCGGGACCGAATCCGCGCGTCCCTCGTCTCGGGCGCGATCGATGACCGTGGCCAGTCTGGCTACCGTCGGCTGCTCGAACAACTCGCGCAGGGGGACTTCCGCGTCGAACGCGTCGCGGAGGCGTGAGATCACCTGGACGGCCAGCAGCGAGTGGCCGCCCAGATGGAAGAAATTGTCGTGAACGCCCACGCGTTCGGCATGCAGCACCTCCGACCAGATCTCAGTAACCAACTCCTCGGTCGGCGTTCGCGGAGCCACGTAGGCCTGGTCCCACATCGACCGGCCGCTGTCCGGGTCCGGCAAGGCCCGCGTGTCAAGCTTGCCGTTGGGCGTCAACGGCAGTTCGCGCAGCGGCACGAACACCGCTGGAACCATCGATTCGTGCAGCCTCGCGCCGAGGAATGCTCGCAGACCCTCGACCTTCGGCTCGTCGTCCCCCGCCGCCACCACGTAGGCCACCAACCGCTTCTCGCCCGATCGATCTTCGCGCGCCACCACCGCCGCTTGGGCGATCTGTGGATGGCTCGCCAAGAAGGCCGCCACCTCTTGAGGTTCGACGCGAAAACCGCGAATCTTCACCTGGTCGTCGATACGCCCCAGAATCTCCACGTTGCCGTCGGGCAAATAGCGACCGAGGTCGCCCGTCCGGTAGACTCGATCTTCCTCGCGACCGGAGAAGGGATTGGAAAGGAACCGTTCGTCCGTCAAGGCTGCATCGCCCAAGTACCCCCGGGACAGGTAGGGCGTACGGACATGGATCTCCCCGACTTCGCCAACGCCGCAAAGTGTCCTGGACGCATTGACCAGCAGGAGTTGCACGTCGTCGATGCCCCGGCCGATCGGGACGCGGGGCGCGCCGCTTGCCGGATGCTGCCCCCGCACCTCATAACAGCTGATCGCCTGGGGGGTCTCCGTCGCACCGTAGAAGTTCACCACCGTGGCCGACGGCGCTACGCGGCGGAAACGCGATACGGCGTCATTCCTCAGGACATCGCCGCCGAAAAACACGTAACGGAGCGATTCGATGCGCGATGACGCGCCTTCCGCTTGCGACGCGGACGGTGCCAACAATTGACCGTGGGCGGGCGTCAGATGCGCCACGCTGATTTCGAGGCGTCTCATCCAGTCGACCAGCGGCGCCGGTGACAGGTCATCCGAGTCGGGGATGCAGATCGTGGCACCGGACCACAGCGGCGCGAACACGTCGCGCAGCAGAGGGTCGTGCCCCAGTCCGGAGAGCATACTGAACCGATCGGTGGCGCGAATGCCAAAGCAATCGCAGTACCACGGGAAGAAGTGGGACAGCGGGCGATGGGTCCCCTGAATGGCCTTCGGCTTGCCGGTCGTTCCGGAAGTAAATGCCAGGTAGGCCAGATCGTCCGCCGCGACCGTCACGCCCGGAGCATCCCCGAAGCCGGCGCTCAGCGGATCGGCATCGTCCACGTCCGGCGCGTCGGACAGTTCCAGACAAGGGACGCCCAAGGACGCGTCGAGGAACTCGCGCAGCACGTCGGGCGGCGGCCCCGCGGCCCGAAGCAGAATCCCCGCGCGCGGCGCAGCGATCCGGGCGCAGTCGATCAGCCTGGCGGCCGGATAGTTCGCGTCCAGGACGGCAAAGGCGGCACCCGCTTTGAGCGTTCCCAGCAGCGCACAGACCAGCGACGGACGGCGGGCCCCGTAGACGGTCACCACATCCCCGGGCCGCACGCCGTCGGCAATCAGCCGGTTGGCCAGCCGGTTGCTCCATCGGTCCAAGTGCCGGTAGGTGAGGGACTGTTCGCCAAATCGGATAGCGACTTGGTCCGGAGCCCGGCGGGCATGTTCCGAAAAGCGATCCTGAACGGCACCGTGCCAGGCCGTCTGTTGCGCCTCGGCGGGATCCGGCAATCGCTCCTTGCCTACCGGCGTGATAAGCGAAAAGCCAAACACGTTCCGATCGGGATCCTCGACGACTTCGGCCAGCAATTGGTGGAACTGCTCGAGCACTTCCCGCATCCGTTCTTTCCGGAACAGGTCGACGTTGTAGACCAATCGCAGGTTCATTCCTTGACGAACCGGTTCGGCGTACAGAGTCAGGTCGAACAGGGCGGGCGGCACCAGATCCGGCAGGGGTTCCAACACCAAGTCGGGCAGCCTGAGCCGCTGACTGCCTACATCGACCATATTGAAGAAGACCTGGAAGAGCGGAGTGCGACTCAAGTCCCGATTCGGTTGCAGACTTTCCACCAGCCTCTCGAACGGGAGGTCCTGACTTGCGAACGCTTCCACCGCAACACGGCGCACGCGGGACAGCAGTTCCCGATAAGTGGGATTGCCCGAAAGGCTTGTTCGCAAGACCAATGTGTTCAAGAAGCAACCGATCAAACCCTCCACTTCCTTCCGGTTGCGCCCTTTGATCGGCGTGCCTACCACGACATCCTGCTCGCCCGTGTAGCGGCTCAACAAAGTCTTAAACACGGCGAGCAACGACATGAACGGAGTCACGCCTTCCCGCGCATTCAGCGCTTTCAGTTTTTCCCAAAGCGGCTGCGGAAGAAGCAACTCGCATGCCTCGCCCCGATGCGTTTGCACCGCCGGACGAGGCTGGTCGGTGGGAAGCTCTAACACCGGCAAGGCGTCAAGCTGTTTGATCCAGTACTGCAGCTGTTCCGTCGAACGCTTCCCCTGCAACCATTTCCGTTGCCAGTCCGCGAAGTCGACGTACTGAATGGGCAGTTCCGGCAAAGGGGAAGGCTGCCCGCGGCGGAACGCCTCGTATAAGACGCCCAACTCGCGAGTCAGCAGCGCGAGCGACCAGCCATCGGCAACGATGTGGTGAATCGCAAACAGAATGACATGTTCTCGCTCGCCGAGTCGTAACAACTTTGCGCGCACCAACGGACCGGCCGTCAGGTTAAAAGGGGCGAGTGTGTTTTCGGCAGCCAAACGTCGTATTTCGGATTCCCGCTCCGCGGCCGATAGCAGGCTCAGATTCACCAGGGGGAGCTGAAGCGTCGAGTGAGCCGTAATCCTCTGGACAGGCTGTCCGTCTTCTTCGGAAAACGTCGTCCGCAACGTCTCGTGGCGACGCACAATCTCGTCGAAACTCCGTTCGACGGCTGGCAGATCCAGTTGGCCCGTCAGCCGGAGAGCCGCGGACAGATTGAACGCAGGATTGCCTGGATTCAACTGGTCCAACAGCCACAGGCGCTGCTGGGCAAACGAGAGCGGAAATGACCGCGACCGTTCGACCTTCTTTTCGAGGAGTTCTTTCAGGAAACGTCTGCGCAAGTTCGGAGTGCGCTGCATGGCAAGATCTGAGGGATTATGCATGGAAGAATGCGCAAGATCTGAGGGATTATGCATGGAACAACTCGCTACTGTGGTGACTCTTCTGCAACAGTGACTCCACCTCCTCATCGCTCAGCTCATCGAGTCGCGACAGCAATCGCCCCGCTTCGGCGTCCCGCGACAGTCGTGGAATCACGTCGGCTGTTGCCCGTCCGCTTTCGATGCCATCCTGTGTCGATGCCAACCCCGTCGACGGCGACAATCGTCCGTCCGCTTCGGAGAACTGCTTCTGCAAATGGTCCGCCAAGTCGTTGATGGTCTGGGCCTGAAAGAGTGCGTGGGCGTCGATCGGCTTTCCCAGCAGCTCCTGCAACCTATTCAAGAGTATCGTGGCCTTGAGCGAATCGCCGCCGAGTTCGAAGAAGTTATCGTAGACGCCGACACGATCGAGTCGCATGATCTCGGACCATGACTGGGCGATCTGTTCCTCCAACGGTGACCGCGGCGCGACATACGGCGTCGTCAGATTCGGCCGCGGTCGAATATCCTCCTGTCCGATCGAGTCATCCGTGGCGATTCCCAAGGAGGCGGCAGCTTCGTATTCGCCACTCGACATGGTGTCGGAGACGCTCCGCATTGCGTCGCCGGATGCCGTGGCGACAAAAGGGTTGCGATCGATTGCCCAGAGACGCTGTCGCTGCCAGGGATAGTGAGGCAGACCGGCACACAGGAGGCCGCGGGGGACGATGTGCCTCCAGGCCAAACTCGCCCCGGCCGCGTAGATTGCACCCAGGACTGCCCCGAGGCCCTCATTCGTGTCGCCGGGCGGCGTGAGGGCCGGTCGGGCAGCCCAGCTCGCCCTGCATTCCGAGGCGGCTGCGGCCATCTGCGGTGTCAGGCAGGCCGGGCCGATCTCCAGGCAGAAGTCGACTTGCCGCTTGTGCAAAGCCGCGATGGCGGCCGAGAGGTCGCCGGCAGACGGCGCACAAGCGCCCGTAGAAACGAAAGGTCGTGACGCAGTGCGCGAGGCAAGACAGTCCAACGGTTTGAATGAATCGCCGTTGGCATTTGCCGCCTCGCGGAACGCTTCGCTGGCGGTGAGCACGCCAGCGGCACACGCTCCCATGATTTCACCAGCGCCATGGCCAAGGACTACTGCGGGCGTGAGGCCCCCTCTGCCAAACCAGGACGTCAAGATCCATTGCCGAGCCAACATCGCCGGCAGGATACCGTCGCACTCGCCCCGAGGATCACTAAACACGGTTGACAACGGCCGCCCTGTCTCGTGGCCGAACAATTCATCAATCTCATTCACCGCTTCCGGCAAGCTCGCTGCCAATTGGGCAACGAGTTGTACATAGGGTGCCCAGATCCCCGGATTGCCAGCGTAAGCGAAGGCAATGCGAGGTTCGCGACCGATGGGCTTTCGCCCCGCGAACACGCGCTCACGCGGCTCTCCGGCAAGGAAGGCGGTCAAATGATCGATGGCTTCTCGAGGCGACGCCGCCAAAAGAGCGAGTCGACAGTCGTGATGTTCGCGGCGCACCGCAGCCGTGTAACACACGTCGGACCACCGAGGGGGTGAGTCGCCGAGAAACGCGACGTATCTTTGAGCCAGATCCCGCAGAGCGTCCTCCGTGCGCGCCGAAAGCAGCAACAGCCCGATACCATCCCCTTCGCTTTCGACCGCGGCACTCGGCGGCGCTGGTGCAGGGGCCTCTTCCAGAACAACGTGGGCGTTGGTTCCGCCAAGGCCAAAAGCGCTCACGCCTGCCACACGCGGCCCCGCGCCGCTGGGCCACTGGCTCCTCGATCTCTGGACGGACAACGGCAACGCGTTGAAAGGGATATCGGGGTTGGGCGTGTGGAAGTGGAGCGTGGCCGGCAACTGGTCATGCTCCAGCGCCAAAACGACTTTGATCAGACTGGCCATGCCCGATGCGGATTCCAGATGGCCGACGTTCGTCTTGACCGACCCAATCGCACAGGGGCAGCCGGGCGCACGATTGTCTTTTAGAACGCTGCCCAACGCCATCGCCTCGATGGCGTCGCCCATCCGCGTACCGCTGCCCTGCGTTTCCACATACCGAACTTGTCCCGGTGATATCCCGGCCCGCGAATAGGCTTGCCGCAATGCCTCTTCCTGTGCCAGCCGGCTGGGAGCGGTAAGGCCGCTGCCTCGGCCGTTCTGAGTAACTGCCGAGCCCCTAATCAACGCTCGGACCGGATCTCCGTTTTTCGAGGCATCGGAAAGTCGCTTGAGTACGACGATGCCGGCACCCTCACCGCGCACGTAGCCGGAGGCCGCCGCATCGAAAGCTCGGACTTTCCTGTCCGAAGTCAGGAGACCAGACTTGGCAAGACTGATCATCGGCACGGGGGAGAGCACCAAATTGACGCCAGCCACCAGGGCCGCTTCGCAGTCGCCGGAACGGAGACTCTGACAAGCAACATGCAGCGCCACCAGGGAAGCGGAGCATGCGCTGTCCATGACGAGACTGGGGCCCGTTAGGTCAAAGGCGAACGAGATTCGGTTTGCCGCAATGCACGGTGTTAGTCCGGCGGTCGCGTAGGCATCCGACTGGGACGCCTCGCGCACCAGCAGCGTGCCATAATCGCTGTTCCCCAACGCGACAAATACTCCCACACGCGCCCGCTTCAAATCGGCCGGTGGCAGCCCGGCATCTTCCAAAGCCTCCCAGGACAATTCCAGCAAGAGGCGATGCTGGGGATCGATCAGCGCCGCTTCCCGCTCCGAGATGCCGAAGAAGTGATTGTCGAATTCGTCTATCCGTTCAAGAAATCCACCCCATCGGGTATGCATCTTGCCGGGAACTGTCGGGTCCGCATCGTAGAAAGCGTCCACATCCCAGCGGTCCGGTGGCACCTCCCCAATGGCGTCGACACCATCGACTAACAGGCGCCAGTAAGCCTCCGGGTCGTTGGCGCCGCCGGGGAATCGGCACGCCATTCCGATCACTGCGATCGGCTCGATTTGTTTCTGCTCGAGGGAGTCCAGTCGCGTCTGGGTCTCCTTTAGCGCGTATACGGCCCGCTGCAACGGAGTCATCTTCTCAAGACGTTCTGTAAAATTCCCCATTACTCGGATCCCTTTGCATCACAGAAAGCGATTGAACAATCATCTTGGGCACCTCATTCGTACCGCAGCGCATCGATCGGATTCAGCCGTGAGGCTTTCCAGGCCGGGTAGAAACCGAAGGTGATGCCCACGGTCACCGAAACGAGGACGGCGATGGCCGCGGCGCCGGGGGACGTCTGGGTGGGCCAGCCCATCATGGCGCCGACGAAGATCGAACCGCCGCGTCCCACGAGGATGCCGATGAAACCGCCCAGCAGGCAGAGCACCACGGCTTCGACCAGGAATTGCCGCAGGATGTCCCGCGCATCGGCCCCCACCGCCATCCGCAGGCCGATTTCCCGCGTTCGCTCGGTCACGGACACGAGCATGATGTTCATGATCCCGACGCCGCCGACAATCAGCGATACGGCAGCAATCGACACAATCAACCCGGAGAGCATCCGGATCGTCCGCTTCAGGGCGTTGGAAACCTCGGCCATGTCGTAAATATTGAAATCAGCTCGGCTCTCCTCCAGACGATGCCGATCCCGGAGCAAGTGCGTGATCTGCGCGGTGGCGGCAGGAATCGCCTCGGTAGAGCGCGCCTTGACCATGATCTGTCGAATGCTTTCCGTGCGGATCCAGGGCCTCGTGCCGGGCAACCGTTCGGCCAGCGACGGTCCCGGCGGGGAATGGCCTGATCCCCGCAACCGCACGGAGACGGTGCCCCCGGCGGCGCCGCTCAGCCGGTACTGTACGGTGGTCCACGGCGCAAAGAGGATGTCGTCTTGATCGGTCCCCAGCAGGTTCGCACCCTTCTCGCTCAGCACGCCGATCACCGTGAAGGGGACGTTCTTGACGCGGATCTCCTCGCCGATGGGATGGCGGTCGCCGAACAATTCGCGCACCACGGTCTTGCCGAGCACGCAGACTTTGCTGCCGCTGAGCACTTCGCGGTCGGTGAACGGGCGCCCCAGATCCAGCTCCGTCCAGTTCCGGATTCTCAAGTAGGCCGCTGTGCTGCCCGTCATGTAGTTGGGAGTCCAGCTGCGGTTGCCGTACACGATCTGTCCGCGGGCCGTGACGATCGGCGCCGTGCAGACCACCGCCGGGCACTCGCGTTCGATGGCCGTCACGTCTTCGGGCGTGAGCGTATCGACCCGCTCGCCGAAACCCGCTGCCCCCTGTGACGTCCCGGGACTGACGATCAGGGTGTTCGCGCCCATGTTGGTGACGGTCACCTGGATGGCCTCGGAGGCGCCTTGGCTCATCTCCATCATCGTGATCACGGCCGCCACGCCGATGATCACTCCCAACATCGTCAGCAGCGTTCGCATGACGTTCCGCCGTAAGGCCTGCAAGGCAATGCGCACGGCGCCGGCGGCCACGCGGAGATCGTTGCGGGCGCGCCGCAAGGGGCGGGCCGCAGTCCGGCTCTCAGCGGCCGTGGCCGGGCCCGTCTGGGCGGCTTCGCCGGTGCGGACATCCCCCACAATTCGGCCATCGACCAATCGAACCACGCGATCCGCGTACCGGGCCACTTCGGCATCGTGCGTCACCAGCAGGACGCTGATCCCCTGCTCGGTGTTCAAGCGGCGGAACAGTTCCAGGATTTCCTTGCCGGTGCGCGAGTCGAGGTTCCCTGTCGGCTCATCGGCCAAGAGCATCCGCGGCTGGTTGATCAGCGCCCGAGAGATGGCCACCCGCTGCTGTTCTCCGCCGGACAGTCGGGACGGAGTGTGGTCCAGCCGCGACTCGAGCCCCACCATCGCCAGCAATTCCCGGCTGCGCTGCACGACGCGGCGCAGCGGCCGGCTGTCCGCCGCATAAGCGGCGGGCATGCGGACGTTGTCCAGCGCCGTGGCCCGGGGGAGGAGGTTGAAACTCTGAAACACAAAACCGATGCGGCTGCCGCGGAGCTGCGCCAGTTGCATGCGGGAAAGCCGCGTCACGTCGAGTTCGTCAAAGCGATACGAGCCCGCGGTAGGCCGGTCGAGGCACCCCAGCAGATTCATCAGTGTCGTTTTTCCGGAGCCGGAGGCGCCCATTAGGGCCACGAATTCTCCCGGCTCGATCGCCAACGAGACGTTCTTCAGCACGGGCAAGTCCACGTCGCCAATGCGATAGGTCTTGTCGATGTTCTTCAGTTCGATCAACGGCATGGAAGCTCAACCCCGGCTGGATGTTCTTGTGTGCCCGCGTCCCGCATTTGCTACTTCTTGGGATTCGTGATTTGATCGATGAAGCTGGACACGAAATCCGGCTTGGCCTTTCGTACGACATTGACCACCACGGCGGCGTTGGCCGCCAGATCCCCACCGGTGATTTCGGTCATGATGCCGTCCGCGAGACCGGTCTGCAGGACGACGGGGCGCACCAAGCCGTCCTCGGCGAGCACCCAGACCGTCGGCGCGTTGACCTCGACGCGAGGTTCTGCGTCTTCCTCTAGTTGGATGTCATCGTCATGTTTCCGCGCCTTCTCGGCGGTGGGTCGCTTGAGGCCGGCGCGAGCCGCCGGGGAAATCTGCTCCCAGGTCGGCCGCCAGCGCAAGGCCTGGTTGGGAACCAACAGGACAGCGGGTCGGCGGACGAGCTCGAACTGCAGTTTGGCGGTCATGTAGGGGAGCAGCACCCCATCCGTGTTCTCGACGTCGATCACCACGCCGTAGGTCACGACGTTCTGCATCAAGCTGGCGTTCAAGCGGATCTGGGAGACCGTGCCCGCAAAAGTGCGGTCCCGGTAGGCGTCCACTTTGAAGTTGACTTTTTGCCCGATGTGGATATCGCCGATGTCGGCCTCGTTCACCGCCGCCCAGACCAGCATTTGCCGCAGGTCTTTGGCCAGCAGGAACAGGCTGGGCGCATTCAACCCGGCTACCACGGTCTGGCCGACGTTCACGCGGCGGTCGATGACGACGCCATCGACCGGTGCTCGGATGGTGGTATAGCCCAGATTGATATCCGCCTGCCGGGCGGCGACCTTCGCTTGCTCTCGCTTGGCTTCGGCCATCGCCAGATCGGCCTGGGCGATTTCAAACTCGGCCTGGATCCCCTCCAACTCGCCCTTCGATATCGTCTCGCGCAGCTGCTCGGCGCGACGCACGTCCCGCTGTGCCTGCCCGCACCGGACCGTGGCGCGTTTAACTTCCGCCTCGGCCAATTTGAGTAGGGCTTGCGCCTTGTCCAACTCGGCGCGGTGCGGCAAGTCGTCGAGTTGTGCCAAGACGTCATCCTTTTTGACTTCAGAGCGGTAATCAATGGTCTTCCCCGCCCGGCTGGGATCGGGTCCAAAGCTTTTGACGATGCCCACGATCTGGGCACCGACGTCGACGATCTCGAGCGGTTCGACCGTCCCGGTGGCACTAACGGCGATTAACAGATCGTCGCGTGCGACCGGCAGAGTGTGAAATCTAGGGGGCTCCCCCAATCCGCCGGGCCAAAAAGAGAAAGAGAGGATTCCCGTCACCGCGGCGAGGATCAGCAAGCTCAGTATCGTTTTCATGGGATTCACCTGGTGGTTGCCTTATACCGTCTGCAGGGTCTGCTCCGCGGCTAACTCCCGAGAAGCAGCCTCCACCACTCGGCCTTCTTCGAGCTTAATCACGCGGTCTGCGCTGGTAAAGTATCGATCGTCGTGGGTGATCGCTATCACCGTCTTGCCCCGGCGCTTCAATTCGGGCAGAATCTGCTGATAGAAAGTCCTCTTGAACGCCGGATCCTGGTCCGCCGCCCATTCGTCAAAGAGATACAGCGAGCGGTTTTCCAGATAGGCGGTCAGCAGGGCCAGACGCTTGCGTTGCCCACGCGAGAGTTCTGTCGTTGAGAAGACGCCGTCCGCGACGCGGACCACGTGGTCCAGCCGCAGTTCGCGGAGGTAGCGTGCCGCCTGCTCGTCCCGGTCGAGAGCTTCTAGTCCCAAGAGGCCCTCGAAGACTACGGCGTCGTCGAAGACGGCTGTGAACAGCTGGCGATAGCTTTCCCGGTTCTCCGCCCCGATCGGTTCACCGTCCAGACGGACCTCGCCCTCCTCGGGCACGTACAGGCCCGTCAACAGCTCGGCCAACGTCGTCTTGCCGCTGCCGTTGCCGCCCACGATGAAGACGCTTTCTCCAGGACGCAGCGTCAGGTCGATGGGTCCCAGCAGAAAGCCCCGCTCGTGGCCTTCCCGGTAATAGACGTGCGTTACGCCTGAGAGTTCGATCCGCTCCCAGGAGGCGATCGACGTTACGGCGGTCGCCTCAGCTGGCTCCTCGCCCAGCATCAGGCCCAAGCTTTGGATTTTGTCGGCCGAGATCCCCGCCCGGACCATCAGCGGCATCCAACCCACGATCTGTTCCAGGGGGGACATCAGGAAAAAGATCGCCAGCGTGTAACCGGTCAGTTGCCACATCAGTTTCATGAGGCTTGCACCGTTTGGCCGAGGGTCAGTCGTTCGTCAAGCTTTGCCATCGTTCTTCTCACTCTTGGAATCTCGCTTCAGGACATCCCGCTCCGCGACGGGGTCAGACTTCCAGAACCTGCCGGGCCGACGCCGCACGATCACGGCAGCCGCCCCGCCACTTCGGCGTCACCGTTCGGCGGCCTCACGCGGGTGAGGTCCGCCTGCCCTGCGTCTGCGGTTTGCAGGCGGCTCAGCTGCGCTTCGACCAACGCGTCGATCTCTTCGTCCGACATCCCTTCGACCTCGTCCAGCGCCTGCTCGCGGTCCACCTCCTCTGCCGGCGTTGCACTCCCCACCGCGCTGGATGCCGACGGCACCGCCGGGCCGGCTTCCAACTTCAGCAATTCCCGCACGATATAACCCGCCAGGCTCTCCAGCGTCGGGTAATCGAACAACAACGTGGGATTCAAGTGGTGGCCAATCGCCCGCTGGACCCGGTTGGCGAATTCCACGCCAGTCAGCGAGTCAAAACCCAACTCGTTTAACGGCCGCCTGGCGTCCGGCAGTTGCTTTTCGTCCATCGCCAAGACCTGGGCCGCCTGCTGCCGCAAGTACGTGGTCGCGACCTCCAGACGTTCGCCGGCGGTCACCGTCTTTAGCTCATCCGCCAGCACGGGCGGACCGCTGGCCTTGGCGCCGTGGGCGGCACGCGTCTGGCAGGCCAGGTCGCTGAGCCAGGCCGGCTCGGCGCCCACCGGGATGCGCTCGAAGAACTTCGCCCAGTTCACCGGCAGTACGCCCACCTGGACGGCATCTTCCAGGAGCAGCTCCTCCAGTGTGTGAAGTCCCCGGTCCGGGTCGATCCAGCCGAACCCGGCCTCCGACCAACGGCTGACTTGCGTGGTCTGCAGCCGTGCGGCCATGCCCACCTCGGCCCATGCGCCCCAGTTGATGCTCAGGGCCGGGCGGCCCTCCGCTCGCCGGTGGTGAGCCAGCGCGTCCAGGAAGGCGTTGGCCGCCGCGTAATTGCCCTGGCCCGGCGAGCCCAACAGGGCCGCCGCCGAGGAAAACAACACGAACTGATCCAAGGCTAGGTCTGCGGTCAGTTCATGCAGGTTCCAGGCCCCCAGGACCTTGGCGGCCATCACGCGGTCAAACCGCTCGCGCGTCTGTTCCCGCAGGACGCCGTCGTCCAGGACGCCGGCCAGATGGAAGACGCCGCGCAAGGGCGGCAGTTCGTCCCGGATCGAAGCGAGCAGGTCGGCCACTTCCGCGCGGCTGGAAACGTCACAGCGGCGCACCGCCACGCGGATCCCGGCCTGTTCGATCTCCGCCAGCGTCGCCCGGACTTCCTCCGAAGGACCGGAACGGCCGACCAACACCAGGTGCCGGGCACCGTGCTCGGCCAGCCAGCGCGCGAGTTTCAACCCCAGACCACCCAAACCGCCGGTCACGAGGTACGCCCCGTCCTCGCAGAGCCAGAACGTCTGCTCCGTTCTGGAGAGCGTTTCCGCCTCAATCACCACTTTGCCGATGTGCTCCGCCCGGGCCATATGCCGCAGGGCGTCGACCACTTGGCGGATGGGGAACTTGCGCAGCGGCAACGGGGCCAGACGCCCGTCCTCGAACTGCGGCACGACCTCCTGCATCAGCTCGCGAACCAAGTCCGGTTGTTCCGCCATCATCTGGTCCAACGCGATGGCATGGAACGTCAGGCCCGGCCGGAAGGCATCCACCCGCGTCTGGTCCCACAAGTCCGTCTTGCCCAACTCCAGGAACCGCCCGCCGGCGCGCAACACGCTCAGGCTGCTGGCGATCGTCTCGCCGGTCAGGGAATTGAGCACTAGATCGACGCCTTCGCCGCCGGTGGCATCCAGAATCTGCTGGGCGAAGTCCAGCGATCGCGAGTCCATCACGTGCTGGAGACCCAGGGATTTCAGATAGTCGCGTTTACGCGGATTGCCCGCCGTCGCAAAAATCTCCGCGCCCGCCTGCTGCGCCAACTGAATGGCCGCCAGCCCCACGCCGCCGGAAGCCGCATGAATCAAGACGCGCTCTCCGGCCTGCATCCGGCCCAGACGGCAGAGGGCATAATAGGCCGACAGAAAGGCGATCGGGATGGTGGCCGCTTGTTCCAAGCTGATTGCGGCCGGCTTGGCAAACACGAACTCGCCCAGCGTCAACGCGTGACTGGAGAAACTCGCGGGGGCCAACGCCAACACGTGGTCGCCCGGTTTCACGTGCTCGACTCCCTCTCCCACCGCAAGGACTTCGCCCGCGCACTCCCCACCCAATGGTCCGGGATCGCCGGGGTACAGACCCAGGACATTCAGCACGTCCCGGAAATTCAAGCCTGTCGCTCGCACCTGGATCTCGACTTGACCCGGCCCCGGCACCAGCCGTGACACGGCACGCAGTTCGACCTGATCCAATTGTCCTCGGGAAAGGATTTCCAAACGATACGGTTGGCCGCGCGGCACCTGCAGTTCGCCAGCCGCGCCGCCCCGCGCGGGACATAGGCGTGCGACCCAGCGTTGGCCGCCGCGAAAGGCGATCTGGTCTTCGCGATCCGCGAACCAGATCGCCTCGGTCAACTGGTCCACTTCCTCCGGGTGCGGCTCGCAGTCCAAGTCGATGCGCGTGCAGGCCAGTTCCGGGTGCTCCGCGGCGATGACGCGTCCCAGTCCCCACAGCGGCGATTGAGCCAAGGCCAGAGGCTGTGCCGCCTCGCCGACCGGCTGTGCGCCCCGCGTGACCACCCAAAGGCGAGGCGGCTGAGTCCCGGGGGCCTCGGAGACGGCCTGCAAGACATCCAGCACGCCGCCCCAGCCGCAGTTCCGCGCGGCGTCAAAGTCGGGACGTGTCCCGCCAGGTTGACCGTCGATATCCATCGCGGTCAAGTAGATGATACCCCGCGGCGGCGTGGAACCGTCCCTCAGAAACTCGTGAACCGCTGTCCGCCGCGAATCGGTGTCGTCCGGAGCGACGATGTGACACGTTTGCTCCTTCGTCTCCAGCCGCTGGGCCAGGGCCGCCCCCCGACCGTCCTGGGAATCGAAAATGAGCCATCTCCCGGCTTCGGCACTCGGTCCTTCAGCCGCGTCGGTCTCCGGCGGCTGCTTCTGCCAAGCCAGTTCGTACGTCCAGTCCTGCGCCGGCTCGGCCACCAAACGAGCCAGCCAGTCGCGCGGCACGCGCCGCAGTCGCAAGCCCTCGACCTGGATCAGCACGCGGCCCTCCGCGTCGGTCACGCTCACGTTGCCGACGGCAAAGTCACGCTGCAACTCCGTCAAGCTCACCATATACCACGCCGGCTGGTCGGGGCGATCGTGCAGCCGCAAACGCTGCACCGTCATGGGCACGTAGGCGTCGATGCCGGTGCCCGCTCCGGGTAACGCGCCCCCCAACAACTGAAAGGCACCGTCCAGTAGACCCGGATGGACGTGATACCCGGCGGCCTGGTCGCTGTCCCGCGGGACGCGAATTTGGCCCAACGCATCTTGCCCGCAAAGCCAGTGGAACGGGAACCAGCAGAACGCGGGCCCGTACTCCAGGCCCGATTTGCGCTGGGCCTCGATCCGCCACGCGTCGTCCAAGGCAGGTTCCGTAAATCGAGCCCGCTGAGCTGCGATGTCGAGCCTAGTCGCCGGAGAGCCAGCCGGAACCTCCAGCCGGCCCAGGGCGTGCGTCGTAAACGAAGGTTGCTCGTCGTCGGAGCCGTCTCCGTCGAGGCTGAGAATGCGAAAGGCCGCCGCGTGGTCGCCTTGGGGTGTCAAAACGGTCTGCAGCGTTTTCGGCCCTTTGTCCAGCAACAGCGGTTCGACCAGCGTCAGTTCGCACACGTCCCAGGTTTTCCCGTAGACTGCGGCCGAAGCGGCCAAGGCCGTCTCGGCGAACGCCGCTCCCGGCATGACGATCACACCTTGGATCTTGTGATCCGCCAGGATCGCTGGGCGATCCGCTGCTACCTGCGATTCGAACACCTTGTCCGTGACCGCGGCTGCCAGCCGGTGGCCCAGCAACGGGTGCAGCGAGCGGCCCCGGCGGACACCTGTTGACACGCTGACCTGCAGGTCCTGCTCGGCGGACTTCGCCCAGAAGCGTTTCCGCTGGAACGGATACGTGGGCAACTCGATTCGCTGCCGCCGGTAATCGCGGTCGAATCCGGGCCAATCGATCGCGACCCCGCTGACGTACAAGTCGGCCAGACTCTCCAGCATCGTCTGCCAGTCGTCGCGGCCCGCACGCAAGGAGGGCAGCCAGCGAAGCGACGGGTCGGTTAGGCACCGCTGGCCCATTCCGACCAGCGTAGGGCTGGGTCCGATTTCCAGGAAGACGTTACAGCCGCACTCCGCCAGCGTTTGCATCCCGGCGGCAAATTGCACGGGAGAACGGGCGTGCTGAACCCAGTAGCGGGGATCGGCATAAGTCTGGGAGTCGGCCAATCGCCCGGTAAGGTTCGACACCAGCTTGATCCGGAGCGGCTGGCTGGGCAACGAGCCCGCGAAGTTCCCCAGCGGCTCCAGAATCGGATCCAGCAAATGAGAATGGAACGCGTGCGAGGTGACCAGCAGCTTGGATTTGATCCCCTCGGCCTCGACGGCGGCAAGCAATCGCCGGACTGCTTCCTCCGCGCCCGAAACGACGACGTTCTGGGGACCGTTGAACGCGGCGATGCTGACGCCCGCTCCCGCATTGGTCAGTGTCCGCTGGACGTGTTCCGGCGAGGCAAACACGGCTGCCATTAGTCCGCCCGGAGGCAGCGACTGCATCAGCCGCGCCCGCTGTGCGATCAACCGCAAACCGTCCTCCAGTTCGTACACGCCCGCGATGCAGGCCGCCGCGAACTCACCGACGCTGTGCCCCATCACGGCCGCCGGTTCCACGCCCCAACTGCGCCACAGCGTCGCCAGGGCGTATTCCAAAGCAAACATCACGGGCTGCGTGTAACCGGTCTGATCTACCAGGACGCCGGCTTGCGGGTCCAACAGCTCGTGCAGCGGCCGATCCAACATGCGATCCAGACAGTCGGCGCAGCGGTCCAGCGCTCGGCGGAACGTGGGCTGGGTCTCGTACAAGGCCCGCCCCATGCCCGCGTATTGAGTGCCCTGGCCCGTAAACAAGAACGCAACTCGCGGTTCGCGGTCGTGCTCGACCACGCCACGCCGCGCGCCGGCGGGCAGCGGCTCCGCGGTCAGCCCCAGCAATTTCTCCCGCGCCGCGGCGACCGAATCGGCGACGACGGCAGCGCGATGCGTGAAATGCATCCGTCCGGCGTTGGCCGTGAAAGCCAGGTCCGCCAGTGACTCGTCCGGCTGTTCCCGCAAGCAGTCCGCGTAGCGGCCGATGAGTTGATCCAGAGCCTGCCCCGATCTGGCCGACATCGTCCACAGGTGCCGTGGCCGGTCCGCTTGACCCGTGGACGCGGCGGCGTCCTCGGTGCGGTGCGGCGCTTCCTCCACAATCACGTGCGCATTGGTGCCGCCGAAGCCGAACGAGCTGACGCCCGCCCGTCGGGGACCGTTATTGCTCTCGAAGGGACGCAGTTTGGTGGGGATCACGATCGGCGAATCTTCGATCGGCAACAGCGGGTTCGGCTTCCGCAAGTGCAGGTGCGGCGGGATCTGACCGCGCTGCAACATCAGGATCAGCTTGATCAGTCCCGCGACCCCCGCCGCGCTCTCCAAGTGCCCGATATTCGTCTTCACCGAACCCAGCAGGAGGGGCGATTCCACCGGACGCTCGCCGCACAGGACGGCCCTCAGCGCTTCGATCTCAATCGGATCGCCCAGCCGCGTGCCGGTCCCGTGCGCCTCGATGTAACCGATGTCATTGGGCGACAAGCCTCCGTCCCGCAGGGCGGCGCGAAGCACGGCCTCCTGAGCGGGGCCGTTCGGCGCCGATAGCCCGTTGCTGCGTCCGTCGTGGTTGACCGCCGTCCCTCGCACCACCGCGAGGATGCGGTCGCCGTCCGCCAACGCGTCGCGAAGCCGCTTCAGGACCACCAGGCCGCAGCCTTCGCCGCGCACGTAACCATCGGCGGAAGCGTCGAACGCCTTGCAGCGGCCGTCGGGCGACATCATCCGGGCTTTGCTCAAGGCAACGGTCAGGCCTGGGGCGAGCATCAAGTTCACACCTCCCGCCAAAGCCAGATCCGTCTCGCCCTCGCGGAGACTTCGACAGGCCAAGTGCATGGTGACCAACGAGGACGAACAAGCCGTGTCCAGCGCGATGCTGGGCCCGCGGAGGTTGAAGACGTACGATAGTCGGTTCGCGAGCACCGCGTGGCTGATGCCCGTGCCCGAAAAAACGTCCATGTCCGCCAGATCGCGAGCCTGCAGAAATGCGTAGTCGTTGCCGAGCACTCCGACGTAGACCCCCGTCCGCGATTCGGCCAGCGAGACCGGCGGAATTCCCGCGTTCTCCAACGCCTCCCAGGCTACTTCCAGCAACACCCGCTGCTGAGGATCGACTCGAACCGCTTCTCGTGGCGAAATCCCAAAGAAATCCGCGTCGAATTCGTCGATGTGATCCAGGAAGCCGCCCCAGCGAGTGCTCATCTTGCCCGGAGCCGATGTGTCCGGATCGTAGTATTCGTCGATATTCCAGCGATCCGCAGGCACCTCGCGAATCGCATCCCCGCCTTCGCACAACAGTCTCCAAAACTCGGCGGTACTGCGCGCTCCAGGGAATCGGCATCCGACGCCGATTACGGCCACCGGTTCCGACTCCGCCCGCTCGTAGGCCGCCAGCCTGGCCTGGGCTTGCTTGAGTAGGTAAAACGCATTTTGCAGCGGTGTCAGTCGTTCGTGTTCTACTGCGATCGTCATCTTGCCACCTTGAGCGACCGGATGCTGCCGCGCAATCCGCGTCGCTCGGTTCCTGAGCAGTACCACGATCCGTCGAGGCAGAATGTTCCAGCCACACCCGGGGCAAGTCGCTCGACAGGCCAACCAGGTTGGCTCGCCGATGGCGCCCCACGCACGAGATTAATTGACAGCGAGCGGTGGCAAGAGCTGGACCGTGGTCGAACTCGTGAAATCAAGCATGCCACTCTCGTTCGCCGAATCCCCCCTTACACGAAAGTGTTTCGCTAAGCTGTTCTGGCGTGTTGAACAAGGATAATTGAAGACAGACAGTTTGGCAACCAAAACACATGGAGGGGCAAGGAACGTTTCTTTTCGTCGCCGGCGACTGCGCAAACATCCAAGCTCGCCGATGTGACACTGGCGGATGGTTCAGCCAAGAGACGGTGAAGCCAGCCAACACAGCGTTAACTTCCCGAATAACGCACGCCGTGGTTGCCGTGCCGCCCCGTTTGATTGGCCAGCTCTCGCGCAATCTCCTGTTCGATCTCCTCCTCACTCATCTGACGGACTTGGCGCAGCACTTGGCTGTCCTCGAAGACGGATGCGCTCGGCGAAAACTTCGCTTCCGAAACCCCGGAACTCTCGATGGACATCGCCAGCCAGTTGGCCAACGAGGAGATGTTTGGATAGTTGTAAACAGCCGTCGGACTCAACTGCCGTTGAAGCCACCGCTCCAGGTCGGCGGTGATTTCCACCGCATCGAGCGAACCCATGCCAAGCTCCGTAAACGGTTTCTGCAATTGAATCTGCGAGGTCTTGACGGATAATCTCGCAGCAATTCGCTCAGCCAACCAGCACTCGATTTCATTCGGCGTGGGCCGGCCCACAGGTTCTGGATGTCCGGAAACGAGCGGATGAGGGCATCCGTTGCGGATTTCGGCGGTCCAGCGGGCGTGGATATCGAGTTCACCTGCCAAGAACACATCGCGGCAGGCCGCGCGGCGGCGTTTACCGCTGGTCGTCTTGGGAATCGCCCCCGCCTTGGCCAACACGATCGAATAGACTTCTAATTCATGCACCGTCGAGATCGCTTGGCGGATCGCTTGAAACGCCGCCTGACTATCTAACGATCGAACCCGCGGCTCGATCTCCTGGACCACAACCAGCCTCTCTTGCTCTTTGATCTCGACGGAGAACGCCACGCCGTGCCCGGCACGAAAACTGGGATCCGCTCGATCGAAGGTAACCTCAATGTCCTCAGGATAGTAATTGCGGCCTCGGATGATGATCAGATCCTTGAGGCGCCCGGTGACGAATAATTGCCCGCGGCGGACAAAGCCCAAATCGCCGGTGCGCAAGAAGGGACCGTCGCGGGTGTCTACCAGAAAGCCATGAAAAGCAAGTTGGGTCGCTTCCGGCTGTCGAAAGTATCCCTGCGCAACGCTCGCCCCCCGCACCCAGATCTCGCCCACCTCGTCTTCGCGGCACGGACGACAGGTGTGAGGATCGGCGATCACCACACGCTGGCCGGGCAGGCAGGTGCCCGAACTGACCAAGCTGCGCACGGACGCTTGGGGCTCGGCAGCCTCGCAAATGCTGTGTTTCCCCAGGCTTGCTCCGTCGACGCGGATCACGGTCGGAAGATTGCCGCGCGGGCCTCCCGAAACCATCAGCGTGCCTTCCGCCAAGCCGTAAACGGGCAAGAACGCCTCGCGCTGAAAGCCGCATTCCTGGAACGTTGATGCGAAACGGTCCAAGGTTCCCGCCCGAATCGGCTCCGCGCCGGTAAAGGCCAAACGCCAGCAACTCAGATCCAATCCCTCGCGTTCGGCGGGACTGATCTTCCGCGCACATACGTCATATGCAAAGTCCGGACCGCCACTAATCTCGGCACGATGCGACGAGATCGTTTCCAGCCACAGCCGGGGACGCTGGAGAAACGCGGTCGGAGCCAGCAGGGTGCATGAACCTCCGCAGTAAATCGGCTGAATCACACCGCCGATCAGTCCCATGTCGTGATACAGCGGCAGCCAGAATACGGCCGAACCGCCCTCCGTCGTCCCGAATACTTCGTGAATCAAGGCCGAATTGTGGATTAAGTTGGCATGGCTCAGCATCACCCCCTTCGGTGCAGCGGTCGAACCCGAGGTGTACTGCAGAAAGGCGATATCGTCCGGACCAATCTTCGGGGCCCGCCACTGCCTTTGACGATCTTCGGGCACTCTGTCCGTAGCCAGCCACGGCAGGCTTCGAAGCTGCGGGAGTTCCCCGTACAAGCTCGTCGCTTGTTCCAGATGCTCCGACGAAGTGAGCACCAAGGCGGGATCGGACGCCTCAAGGACCGCCCGAAGCGATCCCGAGAACCGACGTGCGCGCGGAGGCGATAACGGCACCGCCACGACACCCGCATACAAACATCCGAAAAAAGCCGCGATGGATTCCAGCCCCGGTGGAAACAGCAGCCACGCCCGGTCGCCAGGTTGAATGCGAGTCTGTAATTCCGCGGCAATCGCCATCGCATCGTCATGCAACTGGCCGTAGCTCACGCTGACCAAATCGCCGCTCTGATCGCGGACAAAGTTGAACGCCCGTTTTTTCCGGAATTGTTGCGCTCGATCGCTCAGCAACTCGACCAGTGTCTGTACTTTCACGGACATGCCACCCTTAAAGTTCGTTACGCCGTTGTGGATCGAGACGCTCCGCCAATTCCTCCAGCCGCTGTACGGAGCTTGTCTTCGCAGGGGCCAATCCTTGAGTATCTTCTTCCCATCCTGCCCATGAGGCTTCCGTTCGCTATACTACTCACTGTGAAGTGTGTTGGCAATCCTTACACAGTCCGGGGGCACCGTTATCGACTTGATCCGAGTTGATGCGGGCCACGGAATGCAATCGCTGGAGAACACCGCTTGGCCTTGCCAGATCACGAAGTGCATGTGTGGTATCTGCCGCTGAATCAGGTGGCACCACGTGACCTCGAACGATGCTGCGAGCGGCTCTTAAGCCCCGATGAGCGCGAACGAGGCGCGCGTTTCGCGTTCGAGCGAGATCGCCGACAATTCCTGGTTGGCCGGTCTCTTCTCCGGATCGTCCTTTCCAAGTATGCAACCGTTCCAGCCAATCTTTGGCGATTCTGTGTCAACAAGTACGGAAAACCGCAAATCGAATCTCCGGTTGCGACGCCCGATCTCCACTTCAGTGTAACACACACGCCCATTCTGGCTGCGGTGGCCGTGTCCGCAGGGCTCCGTATCGGAGTGGACGCGGAGTGCGTGTCCCGCTCCACCGAGTGGCGAGCCATTGCCCAGAGGTATTTCGCGCCCGAGGAATGGCGGGATCTGATGTCTCTGCCGGGGGATGAACAACAAGCCGGGTTCTTCCGGCTCTGGACCCTGAAAGAAGCCCTCGTAAAAGCTCTCGGTACAGGACTTTCCACCCCGCTCGACGCATTTCGCTTCGAGTTTTCCGCTGGCCAACCTCCTCAAGTTCACTTTTCCTGCGGGATGGAAAATAGCCCGAAAGAATGGATGTTCTGGCTGTTTTCCACCCTTCCGGCTCAACAGGTGGCCGTGGCCGTCGAGCACCCCTTCGGCCACAAACCCGAACTCGTGGTGAACCTCGCTGATCTGCGTTTCACCGCGTGATCGTAATTCGATGGCGACCCTTGCCGTTTCCCAAGCCGGGCAGGCGTCCATCGAGACGTTTCCCGAAAGACTGACGCCACCAGGCCCACCGTCATCTCCCAGCGACCTGAGGTGTTGACAGCCAGCATATTGAAACGCGTGTCGAGATAACTTATCCTGGTTTCTGCTGGGTTCGCAATCCTTGGTCTGTCCATTCCCACCTGTCATGGTTAAGGAGTCGATGTCATGTCCGAGCACGAATGTGAATCTCTCGCGCCCCACGCACATTGCTGTCCCTGCACGCCGCAGCGCGTCGCACCGCAGGGCATGTCGCGGCGGGCCTTCCTGGGTGGCACCGCGCTGGGCGGCGTGGCCCTCACGGGCTTGTCGTGGTCCCTGCTGTCGGCGGCCGAGGGCCCGTTCGATCCGCCTCCGCCCCGCAAGGCATTGAAGGTCAAGCCGATCTTGGTGTACAGCATTCCCAAACGCCGGGAGAAAGGGAGTTGGCGAAACTGGGGCGGCATCGAGACTCAGGAGCAGGCCGACGAGGAAGTGGTCCGCATTCGCGGCGAACTGGAACAGCTGAAGGCGACGGCGGATTTTCCCGTCGATTTCCTGCCGATCGCCGCGATTCAAGGGGCTCGCGAATTGGCGGAGATGCCGGACGTCGCGGCCGCCGATACGTTGCTGGTCTTTGCCGCGGGAGGCGGCGGAGGCGAGTACAACGCGATCGGCAATCTCAAGAAGGACACGATCCTGTTCGTGCGGCACCAGTCGGGACCGGTGTACCTGTGGTACGAAATTGTCAGTCCCCGCTACCTGCGTCAGCACACCGACACGCTGAAAACGGTGGGGATCGACGAGCAGGACGTGGTGGTCGACCGGATGGACGAAGTCGCCTGGCGGTTGCGCGCGCTGTGCGGCTTGAAGAACACGATCGGCAGCCGGATCGTAGCCATCGGCGGCTTGGACGGTTGGGCCCAGCCCAACGACGTGATGGCCAAACTGGTCGAAGAACGTTGGAAACTGGACGTCCGCAACGTCGACTATCCGCAGCTGGGCGAATTGATCAAAGCGGCGCGGGCCGACAACGTCGCGGTCGAACGCTCGAAGAAACAGGCCGCCGCGTATTTGGCTCAACCCCAGACCGTGTTGGAAACCGACAAGGTGTACGTCGAGAACGCTTTCTTGCTCGAAGAGGTCTTTCGGCGGCTGATGAAGGAAGCGGACTGCGGGGCGATCACCGTCAATCACTGCATGGGCACGATCATGCCGATGTCCGAAACAACGGCCTGCATGACGCTCAGCACGCTGAATGACGCGGGCTTCCTGGCGTTCTGCGAGTCGGATTTTGTGGTGATCCCTTCCGGCATCCTGCTGGCCCACATCTCCGGCTTGCCGGTGTTCTTGAACGACCCCACGTATCCCCACGACAACATCATCACGCTGGCCCACTGCACGGCACCGCGGAAGATGGACGGCAAGTCGCCAGAACCGACGCGGATCATGACGCATTTTGAATCCGATTACGGGGCCGCGCCCAAAGTCGACATGCCCAAGGGTCAGGTCGTCACGAACATTATCCCGGACTTCAAGGCCGAACGGTGGGTGGGTCTGACCGGGGAAATCGTCGATCACCCGATGCTCCCCATCTGTCGTTCGCAAATCGACATCCGCTACACCTGTGACAGCCTGCGATTGGCCGAGCGGATGCCGGGCTTCCACTGGATGACCAGCTATGGCAATTACCTCCGCGAACTCGGCTATGCCCTAAAACGCATTCCGATTCAGTGGGAGGTGCTGAGCTAGGAGGCCGTGACAGAATCGGCCGTGAACGCGAAACTCGGCGTCCGCCAAGCTGCCCCGCAGTGATGCATCGCCGCTGTGGGAGATTTCTTCGAATCCGCTTCCCCCGGGAGTTCTTCGCCCATGTGGCTGCATTGTGTTCGTCACGGAGAGAGCATCCACAATGCCGAAGGCCGTATTCAAGGCCAGTTGGACGTGCCGCTGTCGGACTTTGGTCGGCAGCAGGGCGATGCGATTGCTGCTGCGTTGGCCGAGTTGCCGATCGATGCGATCTATGCCAGCCCTTTGCAGCGGGCCCTGGAGACGGCTCAGATTGTTTCCCGGCGGCTTCGCTTGCCGATCCAAATCGACCCGCGATTGCAGGAGATCAACGTGGGCGTTTTTCAAGGCCGGTTGCGGAGCGAAGTGGCCGAGTTGTATCCGGATGCCTTTGCGCGGTGGACGGCGGGCGAGCCGGATTTTGTGATTCCCGGCGGCGAATCCCGGCGGGCGTTACAGGCACGCGGCTGCGATGCGTTGCGCGAGATCGCCGGCGCAGGACACGAGCACGCCGCAGTCATTGCGCACGGCCGGTTGCTCGTCGTCGCGTTGGCTGCGCTGGTTCCCATCCCTGCCGGGGCGGCCACCCCATCGCTGGAAAACGCCTCGATCACCACGATCCGCCACGACGGCGATGGCCGCTGGACGCTGACGGATTACAACCGAGTCGATCACCTCGGCAACATCGGTCTCAGCGGAGCGGGTGATCTCTAGCAATGTTCACCTCGGCTCCGCCAAAGCCAACGTCCGAAAGCCTCCGTCTTGGTTTCCCGCGGAGCGGGTGGGTGTAAGTCGTTTACCTGTCGCCGTTTGCAACTAACCACTTGTATGAAACGCCACCGTACGACGAACACGCCGGGGCCCTGCATGCCACCTTGGCAACTTTTCTCGAAACCAGCGATAGCGCACTTTTCGACGGGCATGGCCGAGCGTTATACTACGCTTGCCCCGTGCCGGGTTTGTTCTCGGTGAAACCACGCCGAGCGTGTTCCCCTATCGAGTTTTCCCCCAATGATCACACCGCACCGCCTTGTTGTCTTGGTTGTTCTTGTTTTTCCAATCGGCCTGCCCGCGATGGTCGGCGCGTCGGACGAACCGGCCGACTCGATCTATGCAGGCGATACGGTCACCGTCGTCAAAGACAACGTCGAGCTGGGCTTGCGCGACAAGCCTTCGACGACGTTGAACACCGGCGATACCGTGCGGGTGACCGAAGTTCGCGGATCGTGGATCGGAGGATACGCGATGCGAGACGGCCAGCGGTATACCGGCTGGATCCATCGCGACGAGGTGCAGCTGATCGTCATCCCCGCGGACAAGGCGCAGCGGATCGAAGTGCCCGACGTGCCGGATGATGCCGCGGCCGTGGCGGCGCTTCGCGAACGGAAAGTCAAACTGGACTTGAACGACAAGGGCAACGTGCATTCTGCGGACGGCACCGAGACAGCCCTCGAAGACGCCGACTTGGTTCATTTCCAGGGCCTGCATCAGTTGGCGACTCTGGACTTGAGCACCCGGCCCATCACCGACGCCGGCCTGAAATCCATCGGCAAATCCAGCACGCTGGTCGAGTTGTATCTGGACCAAACGCGGATTACTGACGAGGGGTTGACTCACGTCAAGGGGTTCCCGAATCTGGAGGTACTGGTGGTCTCCGGAACCCAAATCACGGGCGCGGGTTTGGAGCACGTCAAAGGGCTCAAGAGTCTGCGGGTATTGAATCTCAGCAAGTCCGCCGTGGGGGACAGCGGTTTGGCACATCTGGCGAAAATGACCACGCTCGGCGTCCTGGCCTTGAATCGTACCCAGGTGACCAGCGGCGGCTTGGTGCATCTGAGATCGCTCCCCGATTTGCGAGTACTGAACCTGATCGATTGCGCGGTCGACGACGAAGGCCTGCAACATCTGCACGGTCTGGAAGAGTTGCGGATGCTGTACGTCGGCGGCACCCAAGTGACCGAACAAGGCCGCGAGGAATTCAAGAACGTCGCGCCCAGCCTGGCCATTTTCGAGGACTAGACCCAGCCATGACCGACCCCCACGCTCGCCAACCGGACGACGATTCCCCGCATGCTCATCTTGGACTGTGGGATGCCGTCAGCATCATCATCGGAATTGTGGTCGGCACGGCCATTTTCAAGACGCCCCAGTACGTCTTTGCCAACGTTCACGGCCCGTGGCTGGGAATGGGCTGCTGGTTGCTGGGCGGCGTCTTGGCGCTGCTCGGTTCGCTGTGTTACGCCGAGCTGGCGACGACGTATCCGCGGATGGGCGGCGACTATGTCTATCTGACGCGGGCCTTTGGCCGCAGCGTCGGCTTCCTCTTCGGCTGGGCCCAGCTGACGGTCATTCTGACCGGCAGCATCGGGGCGATGGCCTATGCCTTTGGGGACTATGCTGTCGAGCTTTTCGGCTGGAACCCCGCCAATTCCGTGTGGCTGGCGGTCGGGTCGGTCGTCGTGTTGACGATACTGAACATGATTGGGGTCGTGTTCGGCAAGGCCGCGCAGAATGTCCTGACGGTGGTCAAGGTTCTCGGTTTGGCCGCGATCGTGGTTGCCGGCTTCGTGTGGGGCGGCGAGGCCTCCTGGGCCAGTCAACAGCCCATGGCCGGTCCCGGCTTTGGCCTGGCGATGGTGTTTGTGTTGTACGCGTACGGCGGCTGGAACGACGCCGCCTTTGTGGCTGCCGAAGTTCGGCATCGCCATCGCAATATGCCCCTGGCGCTGATTCTGGGCACGGCGGGCATCACCGCGATCTATCTGCTGGTAAACGCCGCCTTTCTGTGGGGGTTGGGATTCGAGGGCGTCAAGGCGTCCCGCGCACCCGCGGCGGACGTCGCCCAATTGGCCTTGGGCGCGTGGGGTTCCAAGGGCATTAGCCTGCTGGTCATGGCATCCGCGCTAGGCGCCATCAACGGGCTGATTTTCACCGGTTCGCGGATCTACGTCAGCCTGGGCGCCGACCATCGGATCTTTGCCTGGCTGGGCCGCTGGAACGCGCAGCGAGCCGCTCCGCTCCGCTCGCTATTGACCCAAAGCGCCATCGCGCTGTTCCTGATTCTCCTGGTCGGCACCGAAGCCGGGCGCAACGGCGTCGACGCGGTGATGCGGTTTGTACGTTTGAACCCGCTGCCGTGGGATCAGTACTTCGGCGGATTCGATACGTTGGTCGCGGCCACCGCGCCGGTCTTTTGGGCCTTCTTCCTGCTGACCGGATACTCGCTGATGCTGCTCCGCGCGATCGACCCCGATATCCATCGGCCGTTCTCCGCGCCCTTCTACCCGTTGGAACCGATCCTGTTCTGCGGGATGTGTCACTTCATGCTGTTTTCCGCAATTTCGTATGCCCAAGGCTTGGCCCTGTTGGGACTGGTACCTTTGGCGATCGGGTTGCCCTTGTACGCCATCAGTCAATGGTCGGCCGGCCGCCAGGGTGGCAAGCCGTCCGCAAGTGAATGAACGTTACGGAGGAGTTTTTGTATGGTTCGCTCGATGAGTCTAGGTTGCCTGACCGCGTCCGCATTCTGCCTGGTTCTGGCGGCGACAAGCCTCGCCCAGGAGGGGACCGAGGCCCGTGCCCCCGACGTGGTCTACGTGGGCAGTCCCCACGACGTGGTCGCCAAGATGCTGGAGGTCGCCCAGGTAAAGAAGGACGATCTGCTGTACGATCCGGGTTGCGGAGATGGCCGGATTTGCGTTGCCGCGGCGACGAAATACGGCTGCAAAGCCGTCGGCTTCGACTTGAATCCCGTGCGGATCCGCGAGTCGCTGGAGAACGTCAAACGCCACGGGGTCGAACAGCTCGTCCGCATCGAACGGAAGGACATCTTCACCGTCGATTTCGGCGAGGCCACGGTCGTGACCCTGTACCTGCTGCCCTGGATGAACAAGAGGCTCATCCCCCAACTGCAGAAAATGAAACCCGGCACGCGGATCGTCGCCCACGACTATTCCATCGAGGGGTATCCGCCGGACAAGTCGATCACCATGACCTCGAAACAAGACGCGGTCGAGCACTACATCTACCTGTGGACGCTGCCCCTGAAGCCGGGCCCTGAGGTGGACGACGCGGATGAACTCATGGATTTCGACGACGATCCATAACGTTCTGGTTGCCTTGGCAGCCTTCGCTTCAGAGCCCCAATTCGGCGAAATTCTGCAGGAGCCGCAAGCCGTGGCACTGGCTCTTTTCCGGGTGGAATTGAGTCGCGAAGACGTTGTCCCGCCAAGCCATCGCGCAGAACGGCCGATGATAATCGGCCTCGATCGCCACCACGCCAGAGTCATCCGGCAGGACATAGTACGAATGCACAAAATAGAAGTACGTTCCTTGCTCGATGCCTGCTAGAATCGGTGCCGGGCGGCAGATTCGAGCGGCATTCCAGCCCATGTGCGGCACCTTGAACTCCGGCGGCACCTCGAAGCGGACGACTTTGCCGGGCAGGATGCCCAACCCCTCGTGCTCGCCGTTCTCGTAGCTGACGTCGAACAGCAACTGGAGCCCCAGGCAGATCCCCAGAAAAGGCTTCCCCGCGTCGATCGCGTCCCGAATCGGCTGAATCAAATCGCGCCGCCGCAACTCGGCAATCGCATCCTCGAAGGCGCCCACGCCCGGCAGCACGATCTTGTCGGCTCGGGCGATGACCGCGGGATCGGGCGAGATGACCGCTTCGTGGCCGACTTTTTCAAATGCTTTCTGTACGCTGCGCAGATTACCCATCTGGTAATCGATAATGGCGATCATGAGATTCTCGGTCTCCTTAACGATTCGGTTAACGTGGCGGCGGCCAGAAACCGTTGCTTTCAATTCCGACGTGACCCGCCGCTCACGTTCAACCGTTTGATGTTCAAGGAAGACGCCGCGCGGCAGAGGGGTAGCGTAACAGTTGGCAGCGATTTTGCCAAGTTTCTTTCGGATCTTTGGGCCGCGCTGGGATCGGTCTGGCAGAGTTTCGTGCTGACAGCGGCCCCATTCATGGGGAATCGCGCGGCTGTCTCCAGACACAAGGAACTTGCCATGATCGTCAAGTCGAAACGCGCCCATATACCGGCATCCGGTTCTTCTACACCCATCCGCCCCGCGGGATTGGGAGACGCTCCGCAAGCTCCGCGTGCCCGAGCAACGCAAGCTGCCCGCGGTGCTCGCCGTTCCGGAAATCCAGCAATTCCTGGACGCCGTCCAGACCCCGCACAATCGAAGATTCTCCAGGAAGGCCAACAGCTCGTCATCCGGACGGAATCGCCGCGGCTTGACGCCCAGCGGTACGACGCGGGACAGGGCCTGTTCCTTTAGGCGAAGGTCCGCATGAAGGTACATCTGAGTGGTCTCGACTGACTCATGTCCCAGCCAAAGTGCGATGACCAAGCGGTCGATGCCGTGTTGGAGGAGTTCCATGGCTGCGGTGTGGCGAAGCACATGGGGCGTCACCGTTTTCAGTTTGAGGGAGGAACATCGTCTCCCTGCAGTGTGGCAGTGGCGTGCAACCAATCGTTCGACAGCAGGTGTTGCAATCGAGCGGCGATTGCGCCTCGCGGTCTGGTTGATCGATCTGTCGCCGCCGGTTGAATCGTGTCGTCGTGAGAGAATCCTGCGATGGACAAAGCATACATCGAGACGTCGATCGTAAGCTACGCGTCGGCATGGCCGAGCCGCGACATCGAGACATCGAGACTGCGGCCCGTCAGCAACAGGCACGTGACGGGTGGGCGACAGAACGTCCCAAATTCCATCTTGTCACGTCGCATCTCGCGCCCCCTGGCTGAAGTACCTGCAATCGAGAGCACGGGTGGCAACATTCATGTTCGATTACCGCGGTTATGGACGCAGCGAGGGCATCCCAACCGTGGAAGGAGCACTCCTCGATGCGAAAGCGGCTCGTGCCAAATTGCCTGAACCGGCGCGGATCGAGGATTCGGCGATGCTGCTGATGGGAGAATCTCTCGGCGGCGCTATCGTCGTGCGATTGGCCGCTGACTCGGCCCCGCGCGGCTTGGTACTTCAGAGCACATTCTCGTCCTTGAAAGGTGTTGCCGACGTCCACTACCCGAAGTTGTCGTGGCTGGTTCCACCGCCCAAGCTCGACTCCGTGGCTGAGATTGTCCGCTATCATGGTCCTCTGCTTCAAAGCCACGGGACCGCAGATCGCACCATTCCGTTCATCTCGGGCGAAAAGCTGTTTCGGGCCGCCAATGAGCCGAAGACATTCGTGACGATAACTGGGGCAGACCACAACAACTGGCTGACGGAAGATTACTTGGTTGCTGTTCAGCGCCAGGTACTCGTCGTCCGACCAGGCTCCCTGGTAGGGAAATAAGTGGGCGATTTCCCATGTCGGCCTGCCGCGCAGACCCGCTGGTGTTTTGACGGCGGTCATGACACGACCCTCGATTTCCTGCTCGGCCCCAAACTGCCTGATATCGGTCCGGTCCAATTGCCGGCTTCCTGCAGTTTATCTGACACCACCGCCCGCCGCCCGCCTACGGCGACCGATGCGCTTGATGTGTGTGCATGGATCGGAAGCAGCCCGGCGGTGGCGAATGCCCACTGCCTGCAGGTGACCGAAGCGGACTTCCAGCGCGCGGCCGAAACAAAGGGGGGCGTGTTGATAGCGGGGGTGGGTGCAACCAGTGGGGAACAGTGGGTGACGAAAATGGGTGCAACCAGTGGGTGACGCCAGTTTCCGCCGTTTCTCGCGACGATACGCAAACCGGCCGCAAGCCCTTGTTCGGTAAGAGCTTGCGGCCGGTTGTGGCGAATCATGGAGAACCCTTGCGGGTTGGCATAGTGCCCCCTAGGGGAAACGAACAAACGCAAGATTCCCAAGGAAAACCGCAAGAGGCGGAAAGGTGCGTGCAACCGTTGGGGGACACCTCCGCCGATTGCGGCCTCTCGGACCCTGACTTGGCCGGCTGGTTGGAAGCCTGCCCCGTGGCCCTGGATGACCACGCCAAGGCCGGGATCCTGGCGATGGTCCGGGCGGCCGGCGCGAAGCCGGATTGCCAAGGCGAACGGCATCCGGGATGATGGCGGACAAACTCACGCATTCGCGCCTCAAAAGGGTTGCCCTATGGCCAAGAAGACCACGACCTTAATCCCCGACGAGCGGATTGAACGCGCCATCCTGCTGCTTCGCGGTCAGCGGGTCATGCTGGATGCGGACTTGGCCGCGCTGTACGGCGTCACGACCAAACAGTTGATTCAGGCCGTGAAACGCAACGCGGAACGGTTCCCTGGCGACTTTGCGTTTGTGCTTACGGGCAAAGAGTTTGCAGTCTTGAGGTCACAAACTGTGACCTCAAGTTCCGGGTGGGGCGGGCGTCGCACACCGCCTTGGGCTTTCACCCAAGAGGGCGTGGCGATGCTGTCCAGTGTGTTGCGCAGCGACCGTGCCATCCAGGTCAACATCGAGATCATGCGGGCTTTCGTGCGGCTGCGGGAACTGCTGGCGACTCACGTGGAACTGGCCCGGCGCCTGGACGACCTGGAAAGGCAATTCCGTGAGCACGATGAGCAATTCGTTCTGGTCTTCGACGCCATCCGCAAGCTGATGGAACCACCTCAGACGCCACCGCCGGAAGTCGGCTATCACACGCTGATCGACCGGAAGTGACTCGTCCCTGATCCGCCGCGATGAGACGCCCTCTTCGCTCGCGATCACCCTGCCCGATGCGATACGGGCGGGCATCCTGGCGATGGTTCGGGCGGCAAGCGGGTGACAGGATACGCACGTAAAGCCGCCTGGAAGGCCACAGGACGCGACGGGGACGGGGGCACGGAAAACCACGGGAGGACAGGACTATGTACGCACTCGCAAAATAGCCCCCACGGCCGTCACCGGCCCCTGCATGTTGTGTGTGCTTGGATCGGCAACAGCCCGGCGGTGGCCCAGGCCCATTATCTGCAGGTGACCGAAGCAGACTTCCAACGAGCGGTCGAAACAAAGGGGGGGTAGGGGTGTTGCAAGGTGGCGCAGAATCAAGCGCACTTTGTCTTTCCCAGGGGGCGCAGCCAGTTTCCGCCGTTTCTCGCGACGATACACAAAACGGCCGCAAGCCATTATTCGGTAAAGGCTTGCGGCCGGTTGCTGCGAATCGTGGCGAACCGTTGCGGGTTAGCCAAGTACCCCCTAGGGGAGTCGAACCCCTGTTGCCGGACTGAGAACCCGGAGTCCTAGGCCACTAGACGAAGGGGGCGTTCTGGACAATCATCGGCATTTGCCGGTGTGGTTATTTAATTTCCGATACCGGCGTGGTTTTGTCAATCCCTGTTGCCAGATCGTTGAAAATCGCGTGGAACATCTGCCGGTCGATGAGGTTTTGCCCGAGTTGGTGGCGAGCTTGCGTGGTCATGCGGCGGCGGTCTTGCGCGCTCCCCCAGGCGCCGGAAAGACGACGCGGGTGCCGCCGGCTTTGATGCGGGCCGGACTTGGCGGCGAGCGGCGGATCGTGGTTCTTCAGCCCCGGCGAGTCGCGGCACGGGCGACAGCCGCCTGGATGGCCGCGGAAAACGGTTGGTCGCTGGGCGGCGAGGTGGGCTACCAGGTGCGGTTCGACAGTCGCATCGGCGATCGGACTCGAATCGCGGTCGTCACCGAAGGCGTGTTGTTGCGGCGGCTGCACGAAGATCCGTTTCTGCAAGAGGTGGGCCTTGTCGTTTTCGACGAGTTCCACGAACGCAACTTGAACAGCGATCTGGCCTTGGGGATGGTGCGGCAGATCCAGCAGAGCGTGCGGCCGGATCTGAAGATCGTTGTCATGTCCGCGACGCTGGATGTCGCGCCGGTGGCGGAATACCTGGACGACTGTCCGACCATCGAGTGCGCAGGACGGACTCATCCGGTCGAGATCTCGTATCTGAATCCGGCCGCTCGGCAGCCGACGGCAGAATTGGCGGCCGTGGGGGTGCGGCAACTGTTGGCGCAGACGGACGGAGATGTGCTGGTTTTTCTACCGGGACTGCGCGAGATTCGCCACGCCAAGCGGTTGCTGACGGCGGTGGCCGGCGCGGCGAGCTGCGAGCTGTTGGAATTGTACGGCGACTTGCCGCTGGAGCGTCAACATGCGGTCCTGCAATCCGGACCGCAGCGAAAGATCGTCTTGGCCACGAACGTGGCGGAAACGTCGCTGACCATTCCCGGGGTCACGGCGGTGGTTGACAGCGGCTGGGCGCGAACGCTGCGGTACGACCCGCGCGTGGGATTGGATCGGTTGGAATTGACGCCGATCTCGCAAGCCGCGGCCGATCAGCGGGCCGGGCGGGCCGGACGCACTCGACCGGGCGTCTGCCTTCGCTTGTGGGACGAGCGCGGCCAGCGGGCGCGGTCGGCGTTCGAGGAGCCGGAAGTCCGGCGCGTCGATCTGTCCGGTGTGGTGTTGCAGTTGCTGTGCTGGATCGAGCCGGACGTGGATGGATTTGCGTGGTTCGAGCGTCCGCGAACCGAGTCGTTGAGACGGGCTCGCTCGCTGTTGCGGCAACTGGGCGCAGCGGACGAACAGGGGGTCACGAAACTGGGTCGCCGAATGGCTGGACTGTCGGTGCATCCGCGACTGGGGCGATTGCTGGCCGAGGCCGAACGGCGGGGCGGGGCGGCGCGTGCGGCGTTGGCGGCGGCGTTGCTGTCGGAGCGAAGTCCGTTCGGGCGGGCGGACGGCCCGACACGGCGGCGAAATCCGGACTATCACTCGCGCAGCGATCTGTTGGACCAGGTCGCGGCGTTGGAAGCCTACGAGGCGACGGGGCATGCCGACTCGGCGTGGGGGCCGATCGTGCGGCCCGCCGCTCGCGTGCTGTTTCAAGTCCGGGACCAGTTGACGCGGCAGTTGGGCAGCCGCGGGCGGCAGCGGCCGCCTGGCGGTGATGCCGATCAGTCGCTGTTGCGATCGCTGCTGGCCGCCTTTCCGGATCGATTGGCCAAGCGCCGCGAACCGGGTTCGCGGCGGGGCGTGATGGTCGGTGGGCGGGGCGTGCGACTGGCGGACGAAAGCGGTGTCCTGGACGGCGAGTTGTTCCTGTGTCTGGACGTGGACGGCGCGGGCGCCGAGGCGTGGGTTCGCACGGCATCGTTGGTCGAGCGTGGCTGGCTGCCCGAAGACCGCGTGCGCGAGGCCACGGAAGTGGCGTTCGATTTCGGTGGCGAGCGGGTGACGGCGCGGCGGAGGCTGTATTGGGAAGATCTACTGTTAGGGGAAGCGACGGCGGCGATTCCGGACGCCGAAGACGCGGCCCGATTGCTGGCTCAAGCCGCCCAGGCCCAGTGGGATCGCGTGTTTCCGCACGAGGACATCGCGGTGGCCGGTTTCGTAGCGCGGGCGCGATGGCTGGTCGGACAGTTGCCCGAGGCGGATTTGCCGGCGTTGGACCAGGCGGCTTTGCAGGCGTTGCTGCCGGCGCTGTGCCAAGGACGCCGATCGTTTGCCGAGCTGCGCGAGGCGCCGTGGCTGGCGGCGGTACGCGGGTTGTTCCGTTACGACCAAATGCAGACACTCGACCGCGAAGCGCCGGAGCGGTTGACCGTGCCCAGCGGACGGAGCGTGGTGTTGGGGTACGAACCGGGCAAGCCGCCGGTGTTGGCGGTTCGTATTCAAGAAGTGTTCGGCTGGTCCGAAACGCCGCGCATCGCTCGCGGTCGGGCGGCGGTGCTGCTACACTTGTTGGCGCCGAACATGCGGCCGCAGCAGATTACGGACGATCTGCGGAGTTTTTGGAACAACGGGTATCAAGTCGTGCGAAAGGAATTGCGGCGGAGGTATCCCAAACATGCCTGGCCCGAGGATCCGTGGTTGGCCAAGGCCGAACGGAAGTGAGTTGGGCACTCAACCAGGAGATCAATCATGAGAATCGTTTTCGTTTTGACGCTCGCCGTTTGGCTTGCGGCGTCGTTCCACGCGATTGCCTCTGAACCGCCGCGAAACGGCCAATTGACGTTCGGCTGGGCCGTCGAGAGCATCACGCCGGACCGGCCGGTGGCGGTCGGCGGCCAGTACCATACGCGGATCAGCGGCCAGGTACACGATCCCCTGCTGGCAACGGCGCTGGCCATCGAAACGCGCGATGATCGGGGCGTGATCGACCAAGCGGTGATGGTGTCGTGCGATTTATCCTTGATTCGCCGCCAGACGCAGGCTCGGGTGCGCGAATTGGTCAAGGACCAGTTGCCCGACTTGGACGTGCAGAAGATCTTGATTTCGGCCACGCACACGCACACCGCGCCCGCTTTGACCGATGCGGACGAGACGGACTTGCACCCCTACGACTTCATCGGCAGTTGGGCTTACCGGATCCCCGCGGATCAGACCGATATCATGCGGCCGGCTCAATATCTAGCGTTTCTCGAACAGCGGATCGGCGCAGCGGTGGTCAAGGCGTGGAAGGCACGGCAACCCGGCGGGCTGAGTTTCGCTTTGAGTCACGCGGTCATCGCCCACAATCGCCGCGCGGTGTACGCGGATGGCACGGCGCGGATGTACGGGAACACGAGCGATCCGACTTTTTCGCATCTCGAAGGCGTTTCGGACCATGCGGTGGACGTGCTTTTCTTCTGGCGCGGCAACGAGCAATTGGAGGGGCTGGTCGTCAACGTCTATTGTCCGGCTCAAGAAGTCGAAGGCGAACAGTATCTGTCCGCCGACTTCTGGTGCGACGCGCGAAGACTGCTTCGCGACCGCTACGGCGCCGATCTGCAGATCCTGCCTCTGGTCGGCGCCAGTGGCGATCAATCGCCGCACCTGATGTGGAACAAGCCGGCCGAGGCGGCGATGCGGCAACAGCGAAAGCTCAGTTCTCGGGAAGAGATTGCACGGCGGATCGTACGGGCGGTGGACGATGTACTCGACGTGGCTCGCAGCAACATACGGGCGGAACTACCGTTTCAACACCGCGTGTCCAGCGTGCGGTTGCCGGTCTGGCAGGTTTCCGACGAGCGGTATGCCCAAGCGGTGACCACCTACGAAGCCGGCAAAGACAAGACGGACGAACTAGCCAGTCCGGACTATATCCACTGGCGGGTCAGCCGGACCATGGCGGCCCGCTACGAGCATCAGAAGCAGGAGCCCTTTTTCCAGACCGAATTGCACCTGTTGCGGCTAGGCGACTTGGCCGTGGCGAGCAATCCGTTCGAGTTGTACGCGGATTATGGCCTGCAGATCAAGGCTCGCAGTCCGGCGTTACAGACCTGTGTGGTTCAGTTGACCGCCGACTGTGCCGCTTACCTGCCGACCGAGCGCGCGGTGCTGGGTGGAGGATACAGTGCGAGAATTGACGACGGCGTGGTGGGGCCGGCAGGTGGGAAGGTCTTTGTCGAGGAGACCACGCGGATCTTGCGGGAGATGTTTTCCCCCTAAGAGCCCTTGCTTTCTTTGTGGTCTCGGGTAAAATTCGTGGTTTCGCCGCGGAACTTTGACGGCGTGGTAGTAAGTCTTAAGTCCAAGCCCGTATTGAGGTTGAGTCAACAAATGCGACCGATGCAAAAAGGCAAGCCGGTAAAGTCCCGAAAGCGGATGAAGGCCCGCGTCCGGACCAAGAAGAAAGATCCGTTGTTCGTGGACGGCAAACGGCCCCGTCCGATGTACGTCGACTACAAGGATGTCGAACTGCTGAAAAAGCTTGTCAACCGTCATGGCCGCATCGTCAGCCGGCGCAAGACAGGCTGTTCGGCGGCGAGTCAGCACGCGGTGACCGAGGCGATCAAGCGCGCTCGTTTCATGGCGTTGCTTCCCTACGTTGGCGAATGAGTTTGGCGTGACTCCCACATCGCCCAGCTTTCAGACGCCCAGCCCGCAGGCGCCCAGCCTTCAGGCGCCCAGCCTTCAGGCGCCCAGCCTTCAGGCGCCCAGCCTTCAGACGCTCGGTTGTGAAGCGTCTGTTTTTCAAACGCAACGTCGCGTCGAATTTCGCGACACCGACGCCGCCGGGATTGTCCATTTCTCGGCGTTTTTCGTTTATATGGAGCAGGCGGAGCACGAGTTGCTGCGGTCGCTTGGTTTGAGCGTTGCTGTGCGCGACGAGGAAGGCGAAATCGGCTGGCCGCGAATTGCAGCCTCCTGCGAATTCCTCCATCCTGCCCGCTTCGAGGAGATCCTCGACGTCAAAGTCGCCATCGCTCGCTTGGGCCGCAAGAGCGTCACCTACGACTTTCGTTTTGCCCGAGGCGAGATCCCGGTCGCCCACGGAACGATGACCTCCGTCTGCTGCCGAATCCGGCCCGGCCAGCCGCCCGAGGCGATCGAAATCCCCGCAGGATTTGCGCAGAAGCTGCGGAGCTTGGGACGCGTTGACGAGGCCGTCTTTGTCGTTTGACCTGGAGCCAACGGCGACGGCAAAGTCGACGCTGCGCCCTCGCCGTTGGCTCCGGGTGAAACCAGCCCAGGGCTGGTAGCCGTCCGCGCGGACGCTTACCTTGGCTATTCCAGCCCGAACGCTCCGACGGGCGGAATGGGCACGCCGCCCGTCGATGACAGGCGGCCGGGCAGGAACCGCGGCTCGACGGCAAAGAACGCCCCGACGTTGTCTCGGCTGTGGTCCACGTTGATGCCGATCCGGACCAGCAGCGATTCGCCGATCCGCGTAATCCCGATCCGTTCGCCAATGCTGCCGGTTTCGCCAAAATCGATCACGCCGCCCGCGTTCAAGATCCATTTCTCGCTCATGCGATAGTTGACGGCCGCATTCAGCAAGCGAGCCGAGAACGGGCCTTCGACGGCGCGAAAGCCCACGTACACGTCGCCGCGCAGCGGCCGCGTCAGCATCGTGCCCACCGACGCGGTCTGCAGGCCATCGGTGAAGAAGTCGAAGAACCCGTCCGACAGCACGGAGAAGCGGTCTCCCACGTGCCAGCTGAAGTCGTAATTGACCAACCCCAGCGGTTCCCCGAAATTGTCGCGATCCTGCTTGGGGAAGACCGAACCTTGGATATCGAGCTTCATCCAATCGATGATCCGTTCCTGGCCCGGCTGCCCGCGTTTGGTTTGCCAACGTTGGCGCAAGCCGATTTGGGCGACCGCCAGGTCGTCGGCGATTTCGGTCGTCGGCGCGGTGACCTGATTCTGCAGACCGCTGCGCAAAGCATAGTGTTGTGCCGAGAACGTCAGCGGCAGTCCCGCCGTGCCGCCGTACAGATCCTGAATGAACCGCCGCTGAAAATGCTCGGTAGCGTCGTCGTCCAGCGGACTGTACAGGGGCAGTTGGGTGAATTCCTGGTTGGCATCCGCCCAGAAGAAATCGGCGTCGAGGACGACTTTGTGGGCCAGCCCGTTCAAATTCCACAACGGGCTCTGGACTTGCGAGTTCACCGACCAGAACGGCAGGCTGCCGCGAATCCCCGCTTGGCCATAGGCCCGCGTGACCTCCGTCGCGTTGATATCCTGGTGCCAGTGTGCCAACTCGCCGAGCACGTAGGGGGCTAGTTTGACCGGCCCCAGCGGCAGCGGCAAGCTCAACTCCTGACGCGTGGCCGCGACGATCCCTTCGCGCTTGTCATAAGGCGTCACCCCGTCCCATTCCCAAGGCAACGAGGCCTGGGCGGGTTCGTTCGGTGGTGGCGGCAATGTCGCCGTTCGCAACCGCTCGTAACCGACGTTCGAATGAGCGTGCCAGGTGAACAGATTCAACACGTCTTGCCCAATTAAGAAATGGTCGAACCGAGGCAGCCGCTCGGACTGCGTAAAGAAATCGTTCAGTCGGGCGTCCGCCGTGATGCTCCAGCTGCTGTTGGCCAGATAACGTTTCAGTTCCAGCCCTGTGATCTGGTCCTTGCGTTCGTCCCATTCCTGCTCGAAATACTGCTCCAAGAAATTATTGTCGCTGATCCAACCTGCTTCGACCGTCAACTGGTAACCTGCGGCCAGTTCGTGGCGATGCTGCCAGAACACCCTGCCGCGAGTTTCCGTAGTCGGCTCGAGATCGAGCCGGTCGCGTCCCAGATCGTCGTCGCCCTCGTCGTAAATGCCCCAGGCGTCGAAGTCGCCGCGGACGTGTCCGGGAACTGCCAGACAGCCGTCGCGGTCGTAACGGAGCCGGGTGCCCAGCGCGGGGCCCCGCTCGCTGAGGTAATCGGTGGACAGCGTCCATTCCGTGCCTTCCGGCGGCGCGCGAATGCCCAGCAGCTGGTACAAGTCCCAGTCGGCCATGACCTGGGTTCCAAACACGTTGTCGTGCTTCAGACGCAGGCTGTCCAGATAGTAGTTCGGCTTGACCAGATCGGTCGCCATCACGGGCCAGTACAGCACGGGCAGGCCGGTCAGGAACAGGAAATTGTTGCGGCTGGTTGCCAGATACTGATGTTCCACCGCCGGCTCGCCGGTTTCGGGATCGACGGCGAACTGGCCGGTCAGCGGATCGCGACGCGGAATCTGGATGTCCTGAAACGAAACCTCGCCAGCTTGCAGCCAGTAGCGAGGCACGCCGATGCGACTGGAGGTGACGGCGCCGTTGACGGCGCGAAAGTTGTATTGATCCAGTTGCTGGAGGACTTCGGCTTTCAGACGGATCAGCCCTTGGTAGCCCGGCGCCGGCGTGAGGATTTCCGCGTTCAGCACGATCCCCTGCTGCTGTCGCACGTTGTAGTACATCCGTTCGGCATAGATCACGCGATCGCCTTGACGAAAAACGATGTTGCCTTCCAGGTAGAATTCCAGCGGCGCGTCCTTGGGCTGCAGTTTTTCGCCCGTCGATTGGCCGCTGAGGTCCAGGGCGTCCAGCCGCGCGGTCCAGATGACGATCCGGTCGGTCTCGATGTCGATCTTGCCGTCTCCCAGGCCGGGCATATTCTGAATTCCCGAAACGACCACGTTGACGCCCGAGGTGATCACGGCCACCGTCTCGCTGCCGTCCGGACTGGGGAAAACTTTGCCCTGCATCCGCACGTTGCTACGAGACCGGATCGCGATTCGCCGCATCGCCGCGGCATCGTCGGGGGGCGGTGCCGGAAGGGCTTCGTAGGGCGAGCCAGGAAGCGGAACGCCAGCCGTCCCCGGGGACGGCCACGGCATGGCGCTGGGCGGCGACCAAGGAACGCCGGGCGGCGAAGGCGGAGCCGGCGGCACCCAACCGGGCAGTCGCGGCGAGTACTGGGCCTGCTGAACCGCTCCGCTTCCTTCGGCTTCGTGCGTCTGCTGTCCGCGGTGATAGATCGCCGGCTTGACCGCTGGCTCAAAGGCCGTGCTGGGCGCTTGGACGTGGATCTCCGTGGACGTGAAGAATCGGCCGAACCAGCGGTTGGCGCGGACGGTGTCGGGACTTCGGTTCGGCGGGCGATGCGCGGCGCCGGCATAGCTGGATTCCACCGTCACGTCACCTTCCAAGTAAGCTAGCACAAAGCCAACGTGATTGTTCCAGGCGTCCGGCCGTTTGATCCACACGACGGCTTCTTCGCTGCGGGCCGTCAAGTTGGCTTGCATGATTTCGCAGTCACCGCGAAGCACCCAAACCTGGTACTCGCCCTCTTGCCACCAGTTCGCCTGGCCCGCGCGGACGGTGATTTTCGCGCTGTCTTGGGGCCGGGGCAGGGCGATTTCGGCGGCGGCGCCGATGCTAGCGGCCAGCACCGCGATGGCCAGCGACGCGGTGGCGGGAGATGCCATCGAGCGCGCACCGCGAGCGGCGGCGCAGAACCATGTCCTTGCGCCCGCAAGCAACCGGTGAATAAAACAGACGGGCGGCTTCAGTGTCAGGGCATCCTTGCCTGTTCTAAAACCAACGCGGTCGGCCATGCCCCGGCGCGTTCGCCAGGGCATCGCGACAAGATCTCGGCCGCGAAAAGACGAGACACAACTTCCGTCGGGGCGGGATTATAAGCGCCGGCAAGGTCGGGAACAAGCCGGATTGGCAGACGGAAACGACGGGATTCGAGTCTCGGAGAGACTCGACCACGTGGCCCCGTCTCTCCGAGACGGGATGCGAGTCTCGGAGAGACTCGACCACGTGTTGCCGGGAACAAGCCGGATTGGCAGACGTACAAGGACGCGCAGGTCACGGCTCGTGCGTGGCGATGTAGTCCTCGATCCAACGCTCCAGCTCCTCGTAATCGACGGGCGGCAGCGCACTGAGGTCGGGACGCAGTCGCTTGGCATCCTTCAAGTAGGGGTGGATAATCTCTTTTTGGCTCTTGCTGGTGTTCCAGTGGATCAAGATGCGGATGCATCGTTGCAGCGACCCTGGCACATGGATTTCGTAACTGCACATCAGCGGCACGTCCAGCCAGCCCAGCTGACGGGCAGCAAACGCCGGAAATTCCGCATCCAACTCGCGGGTCACGGTAAACAGGGCACAGGCGACATCCTCCGGTTGGACGTCATTCAAGCGAATCATCAGCCCCAACAGCTGTCGGGTCGCCGAAAGGATCTCTTCCCTCGAATTGGTTTCCACCGTGGTCGCCCCACGAATTCCTCGGCACACCATTTGAATCGACTCCCCGCCTGATTGGGCGCTGACAGACTTGATGATTCAATACCATAGCTTAAAAGACGGGAAAGATGTAGAGGCGGGGGCGGGCGTTGATCGGAACCCTGCGAAATGCCGTGAGTGCTGGCACAAGCGAATGCCCCCCCGACTTGCGCCGGGGAACATTGAGCTCGTGGCTACACGAAGAACAGAATTCGTCGGACGCAAGAATCCGCGGCGCAAGCGACGATAACTCTTTACCAAGTCAACGGTTATGATTCGAGCACGCGATCCTTTCCAAAAACAGCCCGACTAGCCAAGAGCCGCCTGTTGCGGATATAAGAGGCACTTGCAGCGGCGGTCTTCGTCCCATTTCGTCGTGATTTTGGGATTTGGCCCGACGAGCGGATGTGCCAGGAGATGATCGATTGAGCGAAGGACATGACGAATCTTTGACGGCGGCTCTGGCGCGGTACGACTTGGCCCTGCCCGAACCACAACGGGTTCTGATGGAGCGATACTGCCAGCGGCTTTGGGACTGGAATACAAAGCTAAACCTTACCCGGCATACGGATTACGACAAGTTTGTCAGCCGCGACTTGGTGGACAGTCTGGAGATCAGTCGATTGCTGGAACCCGGCCAGAGCGTCCTGGACGTGGGCACGGGCGGCGGCGTTCCCGGGGTCTTGCTGGCGATCCTCCGCCCCGACTTGCGTATTTCCCTGTGCGAGTCCGTGGGCAAGAAAGCGCACGCGGTCGAGGACATCCTGCGAGCGCTGGAGCTGGCCGTTCCGGTGCATTGCGAGCGAGCCGAGCATCTTGTCGAGCGGACCAGGTATGATGTCCTGGTAGCCCGTGCGGTAGGTCCGCTGTGGAAAATCTGCAAGTGGTTTCAGCCGCATTGGCATGCCTTCGGCTGTTTGCTGGCGATTAAAGGTCCGCGGTGGGTCGAGGAGCGTGGCGAGGCTCGGCATCGCGGGTTTCTGCGGGCGATCGAATTGCGCAAAGCGGCCAGTTATCGAATGCCCGGAACCGAGTCGGAGAGTGTCATTCTCAAGCTGCGGGTGAAAGACGAGGTGTCTGTCCCGTAGCTCACCGGTGGCCGGCTGCGCAGGCTCCGACAGAATCCCGTTTTCGCGGTCCAGCATCCAGCTGCAAGCAGCAAAGACGTCTGCCCGCGAGAACCGAATTCGGTACATCTGGGCCCTGATTTCAACGCGAGGTACCGCTTGCACGACCGTTATCTGCTCTTGTATCTGGCTGCCGTCCCTTTGTTGGGAATCACCGCGCAATGGCTGGCGTGGCGATCCCGCGTGCCCTCGATTCTGCTTCTGCTGGCGTTCGGTGTCGGTTTGGGATATTTTGTGCGGCCCGATCAAGCGCTGGCCGAACTGACAGGCTGCGACCCTTCGATTGGCCCCCGGCTGCTGTTTCCGCCGGTCTCCCTGGCGGTCGGGTTGATCATGTTCGAAGGCGGCCTGACGTTGCGTTTCAGCGAGTTGAAGACGGGGGGCCGCGGCCTGTTTCGCTTGGTCACCGCCGGTGCGCTTGTCGCGTGGGTCGCCAACACCTTGGCGGCGTGGTGGCTGCTGCAGTTCGATCTGCGGCTGGCGTGCTTGCTGGGCGCGATCCTGGTGGTCACAGGTCCGACCGTGGTGGGGCCCTTATTGCGTTTCATCCGGCCTCAGCGCCGCGTCGGTTCCATCGCCAAGTGGGAAGGGATTGTGATCGACCCGATTGGGGCCGTGCTGGCGGTTTTGGTGTTTGAGGTATTGTTCACGCCGAGTGGTCCAGCGACCGTGGGCAGCGCCGCGACCATCGTCTTGAGGACCGTCTTGATCGGCGGCGGCTTCGGCATGGCGACCGCCTGGTTCCTCGCCCGCTGTGTGCAACGCTACTGGATTCCCGATTATTTACAGGGCGTGGCCTTTTTGGCCGGGGCTGGCGGCGTGTTTGCCTTGTCCAACGCGTTGCAGCCGGAATCGGGATTGGTGACGGTGACCGTGTTGGGGATCGCCCTGGCCAATCGCAAGGATATTTCCATCCGGCAGGTGAACGAGTTGGCCGAGCACTTGGTGGTGTTGTTGATCTCGTGCCTGTTTATCGTACTGGGATCGCGGCTGGAACTCGGCGTTTTGGCGGACCTTCATTGGCGGGGCGTCGCGTTTGTGGCGGCTCTGATTCTGGTTGCCCGCCCGCTGTCGGTGTTTGTCAGTTTGTGGCGCAGCTCGCTGAACTGGCGGGAGCGTACGTTCCTGGCCTGTCTTGCCCCGCGCGGGATTGTGGCCGCCGCGGTTTCGTCGGTGTTTGGTCTGAGCGCAACCGCGTTGCTCGTGGCGGACGGGGCGTCGGAGGGATTGGTCGCCCAGGCCCAGCAATTGGCGCCCGTGACGTTCCTGGTGATTCTGGCCACGGTCGGCTGCTACGGCTTGGCGGCGGCGCCGGTGGCCCGCGCGTTGCGACTGGCCGACGCCAATCCCCAAGGCGTTCTGTTCGCCGGCGCGGACGCCTGGGTGCGGGACCTGGCCTTGATGGTGAAGAACAGCGGATTTCCGGTGATGTTGGTCGACACCAACGTGCGCAATGTCTCGGAGGCTCGCATGAGCGGGTTGTCGGCAGAGTGTGCGAGCATTCTCTCGGAGCATGTCCAGGAGGAACTCGATCTGGGCGGCATCGGACGCCTGATCGCCTTGACGCCCAATGACGAGGTCAACGCGTTGGCGGTTCGCGAGTTGGCGCATGTGTTCGGCCGCGCGCAGGTGTATCAGCTGGCGCCTCGGAACGTGGATTCTCGCCGCCGGCAATCGGTGCCCGCCCGTCTGCGCGGTCGGCTGGCGTTTGACCGGGCCGTCAATCGCGACGAACTGCTGATGCGACTGGCCGCCGGCGCCAAAGTCAAGAGGACACCGCTGACGGACAAGTATACCTGGGACGATTATCGCGCCGCTTACGGCGAATCGGCTGCGGTTCTGTTCGTTGTGGATTCCGCCAAGCGGCTGATCATCTGTTCGGACGAGACGCAACCCAAGGCTCTGGCGGGGTCGGTGCTGATTGCCCTGGTGTCACCCAGTCGCCCCAGCGATGAACCGAGCGTGCCGCCCGGTCCTGTCGAGACGCGGAGCGGGACAGCGTAACACGGGCCGCCGTTTCGCGATCGGCGGGATTGGTGATCGTGTTTTTGCGGGGGGGAGCTTGTGGAAGTGCGGCCTACGCCGGCGAGAACGCCGCGGCGAGGGCCGCGTACAGCTCTTGCGGCCGGATGGGTTTGGCTACGTAACCATCCATGCCGGCTTCCAAACAGCGTTCGCGATCGCCCTTCAAAGCATGGGCGGTCATGGCGATAATCGGTGTATGCAGGCCGCTGGCCAGTTGGTTGACGCGGATCGCGGCGGTCGCTTCCAAGCCGTCCATTTCCGGCATCTGAACGTCCATCAGAATCAGGTCAAAGGTCTCGCGGCCGACGGCGTCGACGGCCTCCTGACCGTTGACGGCGGTGGTCACCATGTGCCCCTGACGCTGGAGCAAGGCCACGGCCAGCTTCTGGTTTACCACGCTATCTTCGGCCAACAGAATCCGCAGGGGCCGAAGGGGTGGCAGGTCGACCACGGTACTGGCCAAATCCCGCTTCGGAACCAACACACCCAAAGTCCCTTCGATCGCTTCCAGCAACTCCGATTGCTTGGCCGGCTTGAGCAAATAGGCAGCGATTCCCAGACTTCCGCAGTGCGAGGTATCTTCGGGACGATCCCCGGACGTGAGCATGATGACTTTGGTCGCCGCCAGCGTGGGATCCTGCCGCAAGGACTGGGTCAGCATAAACCCATCGATATCCGGCATGTGGGCGTCTGTTAGAATCAGTTGATAGGGCGTTCCGGCTCGGTGTGCCACGTGCAGCAGTTCCATCGCCTGGGAGGCGCTCTCGGCCAGCGTGGGCTCCATGTACCAGTGCCGGAGGATTTCGCCCAGGATGCGGCGATTGGTGGCCGTATCATCGACGACCAACACGCGCAGACCGTGCAAGCAGCTGGGCACGAGCACCAAATCGTCGGGTTCGGCGGGATCGGCCAGTTCCAGCTTCACGGTAAAGTGAAAGCGGCTGCCCGTGCCGACTTGGCTCTCGACCCACAACGTTCCGCCCATCAACTTGGCCAGCCGGGAAGCGATCGCCAGGCCCAAGCCGGTACCGCCATAGCGGCGCGTCAGCGCGCTGTCGCCCTGTTCGAACATGCCGAAAATATCCACCTGCTTGTTGGCCGGAATGCCGATTCCCGTGTCGGACACCACCAAGTGCAGGACGACCTCCGGGCCCTCGAGCGACTCGCGGTTCACCTCCAAGACGACCTCGCCCTGCTCGGTGAATTTGATGGCGTTGCCGACCAGATTGAGCACGATCTGGCGCAGCCGAGCGTAGTCGCCCACAACGCGGCGGGGAACGTGAACGTGGCTGTGGAAGGCCAGTTCCAGGTTCCGTTGATGAGCGCGGATGGCCAGCGACTTCATCGTGTCGCCCAGGCTCTCGCGGAGGTCGAAGGGAACATGGTTCAATACCAGCTTGCCCGCCTCGATCTTGGAGAAATCGAGGATGTCGTTGATGACCGAGAGCAGCGCCTCGCCAGAGTCCTTGACGGTCGAAAGGTACTCGCGCTGCTGGGCGGACAGGGGCGTTTTGAGCACGAGTTCGGTCATGCCGATCACGGCGTTCAGCGGCGTGCGGATCTCGTGGCTCATGTTGGCCAGGAACGTGCTCTTGGCCCGGCTGGCCGCTTCGGCGGCGTCCTTGGCCGCATGCAGCGCTTCGGCAGCCCGTTTCTCTTCGGTGATATCCCGCACCGTCGCTTGCAGCATCCGCCGGCCTTCGAGTTCCAGACGGGCCAGCAGCACCGTCGCGGGAAACTCCGTGCCGTCGACCCGCCGATGCCGCCACTCGAAGTAATGCGATCCCTCTCGCATGGCGATCTCGATCATCTGATCGGATTTAACCGACGACAAGGCGCCGTCCGGCTGGAACTCGGGCGAAACATCGGCGGGGGTGAGACGAGTGAATTCCCGCTCGTCGCGGCAGCCGAACAACTGGATCGCGGCGGGATTGCCGGCCTGGAAGCCCCGTTCGGGGTCCAAGATCATGATGGCGTCGTGGGAGGCATCGTACAGCGTTCGATAGCGCAATTCGCTGGTCCGTAACGCCTCTTCCGCCAGCCTCTGCAGGGTGATGTCGCGGGAGATGCCGAACGTGCCGACAATTCGGCCATCGGGATCGCACAGGGGCATTTTTGTGGTCAAGGCCCAGGTCACGCGACCGTCCGGCCACGTTTCTTTTTCCTCCTTGTCGAGCAACGGCTGGCCGGTGCGCATGATGTTCCGCTCGTCGGACAGCGCTTGATCGGCGTGCTCCGGCCCGAAAAAGTCTTCATCGGTTTTGCCGACAGCCTGCGCCGGATCAGCCAGCCCAAACCAATCGGCCATGGCTCGATTGACGCGGATAAACCGGCTGGATTCGTCCTTGAAATAAATGCAGTGCGGGACGTTGTCCATCAAAGCATGGAGCAGATACCGCTCCTGCTGAAGCTCGTCGTTGGCGTTGGCCAGTTCCGCCGTGCGGACGCGGACGCGAAGTTCCAACTCCTCGTGGGCGAGACGCAGCTGTTCCTGTGCCTCGCGGCGGCGGAGCAGTTGCCACATGCCCTGTCCCAGCAGCGTCAGCTGGCGGACGTCCGCATCGTCGTAGGGCGCTTCTTTGTTGCCCACACCGATTACCGCCACGATATGCTCGCCGTCGAAAATCGGCACGTTCATGTGCCGCTGGACGTGGACGTGGCCTGCGGGGTAGCCTTTCTTCAACGGATTGGGGGCCGGGTAATCGTTGGTAAAGACCGGCTTGCGCTGTCGCACGGCCTCGCCCCACAAGCCCGTGGTGACCACGTCATAGTGAATGGGCTTGTCGATGATCGCGCATTCCTGCATGGCCGTCCGAGACCAGGCATGCATCGTCAGCACGCTCTCGTCCTCGTTGGTAAAGGCCAGATAGCCGATCCCGCTCTGCGTCAGCCGCACGGCTTCTTCCAGTGTGAAATTGGTGATGTCGCGCAGCGGCGCATCGGTCATCTGGTTCAGTTGCAGCAGGGCTTCCAGCCGGGACTGCTCCAGCCGCAACGCATCCTCGGCGCGTTGCCGCTGCCGCTCGGACTGCATGTTGTTCAGCGCAAACGAAATGTCCCCCGCCACCTCCGCCACCAATTCCAACTCTTCCCGATCCGTCGCGAACGCGGTCGGGACCGAGGTCACGATCACGCCGTAAACATCACCGTTCCAAGCCAGGCGCGCTGCCAGCGGAGTGCAGCCGTGCTCCTTCGAAGCCAAGGGACACGAGCCGCACCACGTGTGGCGGTCTTCCATCTGGACGACGTCGACGGCCGCCAGAGCCCGCTGCAGGCAGGCAACCTCTTCGCCGCGGCGCAGGCGCGCCTGCAGATCGTCGAATTCCGCCTGCCCCACCCCGGCCTCGGCGCCCGCAACGGGCTGCTGCGCCGAATCCAGCAGCATGATCCAGGCATAGCGATATCCGCGGGTTTCCACCAAGCTGTCGCAGACGCTCTGCAGCAGCCGATCCCGATCCCGTTCGCGGGCGATGACCTGATTGACATTGCGAATGGCGCGCAGCACGGCGTTCAGATGCTGGATCCGCTCGTCGGCCTTTCGCTTCTGGGTGACATCGATGACAAACCCTTCGATCGCCACCACGTCGCCTTGCTCGGACAGCACCTCGGAGCCTTGCTCCCAAACCCATTTCTCGCCGCTGGCGGTCCGAATCCGATACGTCAACTGGTGCCGACGGGAGTCTGCCACGGCTTGCGAAATCCGCTGTTGCACCACGTCGGCGTCCTCGGGATGCAGCAGGTCCCGATAGCTCCGGGCCCCCTCACCCACCAGTTCCTCCGGCTGATGGCCCGTGAGGTCCAAGCAGCCCTCGCTGACGAATTCCATCGTCCACCGCTCGTCGTTGCGGCGGCGATAGGCCATCCCGGGCAGATTGTGCAACAGCGCACTCAACTGCCGCTGATGGTCCTCCAGCGTTTGTCGAGCGAGCTGGGTGCTGCGAAACAACGGAGCGATCCAGGCGATGCCGGCAACCATCAGCATCGAGATGGCCAAACCGACCGCTTCGTAACTCAAGTCCAGCGCGTCCACCGCGTCAGCCGTCCCGGCACTTGCCAGCCTTACGACGCGCCGGATCACCATCAGCAGAATAGCCAGCGCAACCGCGATCCAGGCTCGGTTGAGACCGGTCACCCATACCAAACGAATCGCCAGAACGGCCGCAGCCAACTGGAACAAAACCGCCACGGTCACGATGATGATCGCGGTCACGACGCTCGCCTCACATTCGTACGCCTGGCAGGGACTCGGCAGGATATCTGCCGGATCCCGCCCGTTAACGGTAGCACCCCAGCTAAATGTTGTAACGTATAAATCGCCGTTGTTCAAATGGGAAAGGAGGATTCACGGGAGTGAATTGAACGAGTCGGTTGTCGCCACGCCGGCCGGTTGTTAGAATGGGACGTCAATTCTTTCGTCAGGGCATCATGTCTAATCCCGAGTTTCTGTCCTCACGAGCCGCGTTCGCCCGGCAAATGGTCCACCGTTGCGAGCTTTGCGAGCATCGTTGCGGCGTCGATCGGGTTGCCGGCCAGCGAGGGTTCTGCGGCGCGGACACGATCGCCAGGGTCTGGCGGTATTGGGTGGATTATGCCGAGGAGCTGCCGCTGGTACCGTCGCTGCTGGTATACCTGTCGGGTTGCGATCTGCGATGCGACTTCTGCATCTCGGAATCGCAAGCGTTCGATCCTCGCCAGGGTCTGCCCCTGACGTCAGAGTGGCTGGACGATGTGCTGGACTGGGGATTGACTCAAGGTGCCCGGACGCTGCAATGGATCGGTGGCGAGCCGACGATTCACGCGCCAGCGATCCTGGAAGTGCTGGCCGGATGCCGGCGGCGGTTGCCGATCGTGTGGAAATCGGATTTTTTCGGCACGCCGGAAACCTGGCGGTTGCTGGATGGGGTCGTGGATCTGTACGTGGCGGATTTCAAGTTCGGCAATGATGCGTGTGCCCAACGGATTGCGGGCGTGCCGCGGTATTTTGACGTCGTGACACGGAACCTGGCGGACGTGGCAAGTCGCGGCCCCTTGATCGTTCGGCATCTGTTGCTGCCCGGGCATCGCGAATGCTGCTTGCAGCCGATCCTGGCGTGGCTGCGTCAGTATCTGCCGCGCGTCCCGCTCAGTATCCGCACCGGATACCTGCCGCGGTGGCGGGCCAGCCGGCATCCGGAATTGACCCGGCCGCTGACGCCCGACGAGGGGACGCAGGCGTTGCAACTGGCTGCCGATTACGGGTTGAACGTAGTGGACTGATAAGGGAAAACTGATATGGTGAATACCGCCGCAAGGACCGTCTCGGAGGCCCGCAAGGTCGAAAGCTGTCAAGCGGACGTGGGGGGGATCAGCGAGATCACGATCCTGCCCGACGGGCGGCTGTATGTGCTGGGGCTGTCCGAGTCGATGTGGGAGTTGCTGGATGCCGCGGGACCTTGGGGCGGTTTGTCGCCCGACCGCCAGCCGCGGCGATCGGCGAAACGAGACGCGAACGATCGGCCCAGAAACAAGTGTCGCACGAATTGTAGTCGTCACGCTCCGCCGTGACGACATGTCATCACGCGGAGCGTGATGACCACATTGAAAATCCGACAGTTGCTAATTCGCCGATCCTAACCCCGAGGAGCCACGGAGATGAGCGAACCGCCGACCAAGCCAGCGGGTGAGCCGGGAAGCAAAAAAACTGCGGCAGCGGCGCGTCCGGTCGCCAAAGCCTCTGTGCCGACGACGACAACGGGCGCTGCGCTGACCCGGGCACCCCGCCGCCTCGATCCGCGCGAGGAGCTGGAGGTTCTGATCCGCGCCCGGTACGCGATCATTTACGTGGTCAGCTGGGAAGAGGACCGCGTCGAGCGTTACTTGCGAGAGATCGCCGAGCGCCGCAAGAAGAATCTGTTCGTGTGGACGGTGACGCAGGGGATCAGCAAGTCGGGCGCCGAGCCGCAGCGGGCCAAGGCCGGCGCCGGCAGCACGGCGGATCCGCTGGCCGCGCTGGACGCCGTGATCCAGCACGTCGAGCCGGCGATCTATCTGTTCAAGGACTTTCATCGTTTCAGCTGTGACGACCGCTGCAATATCGCCGTGATCCGCCGCCTCCGCGACTTGGCGCACCATCTGCGCGACACGTACAAGACGCTGGTGATCGTCGCCCCCAGCTTGCGAATCGCACCGGACCTGGCCAAGGACGTCACGGTGCTCGAATTCGGGCTGCCCGACATCGACGATTTCGCCCGCCTGCTGGATCGCATCATCGCCGACGTGCGCGACAATCCCAAAGTCCAGATCGACCTGGCGGGCGAAGACCGCGAACGCCTGCTGCATGCCGCCCGCGGCTTGACCCTGAAAGAAGCGGAAAACGTCTTCGCCAAGACGCTGGTGCTGGACGGCCGTTTGAACAGCGACGATATTTCGGTCATTTTCAGCGAAAAGCAGCAGATCATCAAGAAGAGCGGCCTGCTGGAGTATTACGAAGCCCAAGAGGACTTCAGCCACGTCGCCGGCCTGGAAAACCTCAAGCAATGGCTCGTCAAGCGGCAGATCGCCTTTACCGAACGAGCCGCCCGCTTCGGCTTGCCTTCCCCGCGCGGCGTCATGCTGCTGGGCGTCCAGGGCTGTGGCAAGAGCCTGTGCGCCAAAGCCGTATCCAGCCTGTGGAATCTGCCGCTGTTGCGGTTTGATATCGGCCAGATGTTTTCCAGCCTGGTAGGTTCCAGCGAAGAAAACGTGCGACGTGCGATCCAGACCGCCGAGAGCGTTGCGCCGGTGATCCTGTGGATCGACGAGATCGACAAAGCCTTGGCCGGCTCGTCCGGCGGCGGTTCGAGCGACGCCGGCACGGCCTCGCGCGTGTTCGGGACGCTGCTGACGTGGCTGTCGGAAAAGACCTCGGAGGTGTTCGTCATCTGCACGGCGAACGACATCAGCCATCTGCCGCCCGAGCTGTTGCGCAAAGGCCGCTTGGACGAGATTTTCTTCGTGGATTTGCCCGATGAACGCGAGCGGCGGGAGATCCTGCGAATCCACTTGCGCAAACGCCACCGCGACCCGGACCAGTTTGAACTGGACAAGTTGGTTCGCCTGAGCGACGGCTTCAGCGGCGCTGAGATCGAAGAGGCGATTATCGCGGCCTTGTTTGACGCGCTCAGCCAACAGCAGGACCTCGATACGGAATTGATCGGCGCCAGCCTGCGCGATACGGTGCCGCTGTCGAAGACCATGAGCGAGCAGATGACCGTGCTCCGCAGTTGGGCCGCCGGCCGCGCTCGACCGGCGTCCCTGGTGCCCCTGCGGCGCGAGGCCGAGACAAGCCGGAAAATCGAGTTGTAAACGTCATCCCTTACAGGAGAGCATGTTATGAGCACCGTGGTTGTTTTGGCGCCGATTATCATCGCCAACTGGCCGGTGATCACCGCCGCGGTGGGCGCCGCCGTCGGCACGATGGGCTTTGCGATGGTTCGCAAGGAAGAAGCCGTGACGCAGCGCGCCGCGACGAAAACCCGGGAGGAAATCCAAGTCGATAATAGCGAGATCCTGGCGTCCAGCACGGGCGCGGAAGAGGAAATCGTCGTCGAGCGGGAAGGGGTGCGAGCCATCTTTACCCGCGATGCCCGCGGCGCGTTGCGGGTTTGCATGGAAGGCACCGGCCAGTCGAAATCGGAACTTCGGCGGCTGGGCCAGGAGCTGATCGATCGCGTCACTCAGCAATACGTGTACCACCGCGTCGTCACGGAACTCAAAGCGCGAAACATGACGATCGTCGACGAAGAGTTGAGCGAAGACCGGACCGTCAAGATTCGCGTTCGCAGTTGGTAGGATAGATAAGAGGAATCCCGTTATGGCCAAAGAAGAATTGGAAATCGAAATCAGTCCTTCCGGTAAAGTTACCGCGCGGACGATTGGCATCAAGGGCCCGCGATGCTTGGATCTGGCCGACCTGCTGGCGCGCATCGTGGGCCACGAGGAATCGCGCACGCTGACCAACGAATACTACGAGACGGAACAGCACGTTGCGGATCATCTGCAGATCCACCAACGGCAGTATTAGCGATCAGGAAGGGCTCAGACGTACAGAATTCAATTTTCGCGGTGCCACGGCAAGCGTGTGGGAAGATCGTCGCCCGCGAAAATTGAATTCTGTACGTCTGAGCCTGGAGAGCGGTAGATTTCCATGCAATGTCCCAGTTGCCAATTCGAGAACATGCCCGGCATGGCCGTGTGCGGTCGTTGCGGAGCGCAGCTGCGGTTGTCCGCGGCCACCGTCGACGTCCATCCGCCACGCGCCAGCGTGCGCGCCAAGCAGTTGCGACGCTGGTTCCCCTCCTACCGCCTGGCGGGCGCGTGGCGCGGCGTCCTGGGCCGGTTTTCTGCGTCGCCCGACTTCGACTGGGACCGGCTGCCGGCGGGCGTTTTCCTGCGGATGGTCGTACCTGGCTGGCCTCAACGCTATCTGGGCCAGCCGCAGCGCGGAAGGCTCATGCTCGGGCTGTACGGGGCGCTGCTGGCACTCGGCACGCTCTCGCTGGGTACGACGTTCGGCGCGTTGCTGTTGGGAACCGCCTTGGCGGTGCATATCTCCAGCATCCTGGACGTGCTGTGGCCGGTGGCCCAGGGCTGGCGGACGCGTTGTGTCGCCATGCTCGTCTGCGTCGCGGCGGTCGGCACGCTGGTCTATCTGCCCGCGATTTGGGCCTTCTCGCAAGTCCTGGGGGTGCGCCAGATCGCCATCACCGCGGGTCCGCTGCGCGCGGGCGACGCGATCCTGTTTCGCCCGGGCGCGGCGGCGGATGTCGGCGACGTCGTGCTGTACGAGATCTCGCAGGCCCAGGTGCAAACGCGAGCACCGGGAGGATACCCGGCCTATTACCGAGTGCAGGGCCAATACATCGACCGGATCATCGGTGCCGGTGGCCAGGTCATCGAGTGGAAGCAGCAGCGGCTGCGCGTGGACGGGCAAAGCTCTCCTTACCAGCCGCTGCACCCGGCTGCCGTAACAGCCGACTTGCAATTCACCGTTCCCGCGGGTTACTATGGCATCCTACCGAGCACCCAACCGCAGAACGCGCCGTCGTTTCCACCGGAGGTCTGGCAGACGATCAGTCTCGTGCCGCAGGGGCAGATTCTGGGTCGAGTCGTGTTGAGGCAGCGGCCGATCTGGCGCTGGGGGCGGCTGTAGAATTGTCGCTGTTCGCGCTGCAAATGGCCGCGCATGTGGTCTGTGTGTTCCCCAGAGTGATCCCGTATGGCCCGATTTGACAAGTTGGAATTCGACGAAGGCCGGCAGCCAGACGAGTCGGACGAGCAGCCGTTGGAAATTCGTCGCGACGATATCGATTGGATGCAGCGGGCCGACCAGCATCGCCGCACCGGGTTGTACGAGAACGCGTTAAAATACTACTCGCGCGCGTTGGAGTTGGACAAGATGCAGATCGGCGGCTGGCTGGGACAAGTCCAGATGCTGGTACAGTTGGGCGAGTATCCGGAAGCCGAATTGTGGGCGCGCAAAGCGTTGGAGTTGTTTCCGTCGCACGGCGATCTGATGGCCGGCCGCGCACAAGCCTTGTGCCGCCTGGGCGACCTCAAGCGAGCACACGAAATGTGCGACGGCTCGCTGAAGCAAAGCGGCCAATCCGCCTATCGCTGGATGGTCCGTGGGGAACTGCTGCTGGCGGCCCGGCAGACGACGGACCAGCATTGTTTTGACAAAGCCCAGCAGCTGGATTCCGATTGGCTGGTCTCGGCCGAGATCGCCTTGATCTACTTGTTCTACCGCAATCCGAGCCGAGCGCAGCTGCGGGCGCGCCGCGCCTGCGAAACGGCGCCCGAGCAGTACTATGTGTGGCTGATCCAGGCCCGCTGTCAGCGGGCGCTGGGGTTGGACAGCCAAGCGCGCCGCAGCCTGCAAGCCTGCCTGGAACTGTGCCCGGGGCACGAGGAAGCCAGGCAACTGCTGGCGGCACTCGAATCCGCCTCCGTGTCGTCCGTCGGACGCTGGTTGCGCGGCCTTTTTCGGCGTTAAGAGGATGCAACATGACGTGGACTTTGGAAAAGATCCTGCGGGGCGCTCGCAAGTTGAACGCCAGCGATATTCACCTGGTGCGGGGTGTTTCCCCGGTGGCGCGGATCAACGGCGAGATTCAGTTCATCCAAGGCGAACCGTTGGACGAGGAGACCTTGCGGCGGCTGCTGGAAGAAATCCTGCCGCCCAAGCAGCGGGCGGTCTTCGAGGAGCAATGGAAGGTATGTTTTTCCCGGCACTTCGAAAACGTGGGACGCTGCCGAACCAGCGTCTACTACCACGCGGGCTGCCCGGAAATGGCCATCCGCCTGTGTGAAACCGCGATCCGCCCCGCAGCCGCCCTCGGCCTGCCCCCGATCGTCGATGAATTGACGCGGCTGCCCAACGGCTTGATCATCGTCACCGGCCCCACGGGCGTGGGCAAGACCACCACGCTCAACTACATGGTCGACGTGATCAACCAGAACCGCCGCGCTAAAATCGTCACGATCGAAGACCCCGTGGAGTATGTCCACGAAAACAACCGCAGCATCATCATCCAGCAGGAAGTGCAGACGGACGTCAAGTCGTTCCGCGAGGCGCTGGTTCACGTGCTGAGGCAGGATCCGGACGTGGTGGTGATCGGCGAGATGCGCGATCTGGAGACCATCGAAACGGCGCTGACCGCCGCCGAGACCGGCCACCTGGTGCTGGCCACGCTGCACACGCCGGACGCCGTGCAGACCGTCCAGCGGATCTACTCGGTGTTCCCCGCCGAACAGCAGAACGCCATCGTCGTCCAGCTGGGCAGCGTGCTCCGCGCCGTGATCGCCCAGAAGCTGTTGCCCCGCGCCGACGGCCAGGGCCGGCTCCTGGCCTGCGAAGTCCTCGTCAGCACCCCGGCCATCCGCACGCACCTCCGCGAGCGGAAAGAGCATCAGTGTTACAACGAAATGCAAACCGGCAAGAAGCACCAGATGCAGACCATGGACAACGCGCTGCTGGAACTGTACCAACGCGGCGAAATCACCTATGACATGGCCCTGACCCACTGCCGCGATCCCAATCACCTCCGCCGCCGAACCGGGGAACAAGTCGACGAAAAACCCAACTGGGAGACCGACATGGCCTTGCGCCGCGGCCACGCCTGAAATTATCTTGCCGCCGCCGTCCTTTGTAGCGGCACGGCGCAAGCCGTCCGGTATTTCAGTCGCAAACCCCGGCGGCTTGCGCCGCTCCGTTAACGAAAACGCCCCCCCCATGCTTCCAAAGCAAACGGCATTGGGCTGCACCCCCGCGGCGATCATCACCAGTCGCTTCGCGGCACGAAAAAACTCCCTCGCCCCGGTACTCCGGGGAGAGGGCTGGGGTGAGGGGCGAAATGGAGAATGGGGAAGCTATTTCGTGAGCGTTGCTACGCGGCCAGAAAAACCGCTACCCCAGAGCATCCGCCGGGCTCCGTACCGCCAGCCCCGGCTTGTTCATCACGTGCAGATAGATCATGACAAGAAACATCAAACGCCGCAGGCCCTGGAATTCCGGGAACATGACATGGATTTCCGGCCGGCTCAAGACAACGGGCAACCGGCTTGGCTTGTCCGCCCGCCCCACGTCCAAAAACCCCAATTCCCGGCCCAGCACTGTCTGATACAAGAACAGCAAGGCGCACTTGGCCTGTTTCTGGGTTCCGGCCGTCACGTCTCCTTCGACGGCCAAGTCGGTCAAGAATGTCTTGATCTCCCCTTCGCCAAACTTGGCCAGATCCGGCGAGCCACAATGCCGGACGAACCGCTGAACCCAGCCGACGTAAGCCCGCTCGGTCTCCAGTGCCTTGTGGCGCACCCGCATCTCCCTCCTCATACGCTGAATGAGTTCGGGCTCGTTGGTGTCGATCCGTCCAATCAAATGCCGCTCGTCCTGCACGCCTGGCTGGCTCGCTCCCTGTCCTGCGGCCCGTTCCTGGTCCGCCAGGCGACTGAGTGTCTGGCGAATTTCCTCCAGCGGCGGAAGCTTGCTCTGCAAGACCAGGTCGCGGTAAGCCTCGATGGCCCGCACCGCCTGCAACCGCTGCCACGCGGGAACCTGGTTCTTCAGCAGAGATCGCAAGAATCGAATGACCTCGTCGGGACTGACGGAAAGTCTGCCCTCCACGGCTTCCACATCGGACGCATACCGGCGAATCCACCGCGGAAACCACTCCCGATCGTTCTTGGCTAACCTGGCCCCGTGCAGCCGCCTGCAGAAATCTGCCACGCTCATGCCCTCACCCTCCTACGAAAAAGAAACCAGCTTGTTACCACTACATAATATTTTGTTCTTTAGTATACGCGTGTCAATACCTGGCGCACCCCAGATGGGGCCGATGAAGACCAACGCCACTCGCCTGCGACCGCGACGTTCCCCCTCAAGCCCCCCCCGATGGAAATCAGCGCCGACGCGGCGCCGAGCTGCCAAATCGAATGACAACCACATGATGAGAAATCATATCCCCATACCAATATCGTTTGTTTCGGTGATGCGCACCGATCAAAAGCTCTCCATCTTGCCCTCATTGTGCAAACCACTCCTTTTGCCAGCTAGATAGGGTTCTTGGGCGTTATCACAAGGTAGTCGCCCCCCTCTTGCAAAGACCCGGCGCTGGTGACAACTTGGTGGTAACGTTATCAAAGGTGCCTGATAACCACGTTGATACGTCGGTTATCCCAGGATCTGAGGGTGATAATTAGTATCGTGCGGAAGCAGGCTTGGACTATGCCCCTCTTACGTCACTGGCTTGGTGGAGCAAGCTCGATCAGCGATGGCATGGACGGACCTCCAGAGGGTGACGCTCTCACGCAGTGGATTCTCGGTGTGGTCTTTCCCGCGATCATCGGAATCGGAGGCGTCGTATTTCTGGTCCGACAAACGTACGGCTTCGGCACGTTTGTCGCGATTTTGGCCGCATTTCTGCACTTTCACTACTTCTGGGGTCTCAGTGAAGAACACGTCTACGTCAGCGTCCTCGGAAAAAACATCGCGGCCTTGGGAATGATTCTCTGCTTCGCCTACGGGATGTACGTATTCATATTTCGCATGTGATCGCCAAACGTCCAACGGGTGGCAACTGATCCCAATATCGGGACCGAAAACTGTTCGGTGTGGTTCGGTCGAGGAGAAGAATGGTATACTGCGTGTTGTTCTGAGCGGTTTCACGTCGCTGGCGGTGGTGTCGGTCACGCGAACTCGCGCACGAACCAACGGGTGCACGCGAGGCGGCGGTTGCGTCCGGCGGTGTGGCAGGTCCACCTGTCGCCGCCGATTGATCCGAAACGTTCGTGCGGACAGAAGACCGGACCCGGCTGGCTGTGCGGGGCGATTGCGTTGGCCAGCGGACTGGCTGGCCGACGTCTTTTCCCTTGGCGATGTCATCCCGCTATCGCATCCTTCGACGCCAGCCGTCGGATGTCTTCCGAATTGCGCATTTGCGGTCCGAAATTCTGGCCGAAGGCCACATTCACCGTAGCCTGGGGCAACGCCCCAGGAAGAAATGGAAACATCGGTTCTTTGGCTGAAGGCCATTTTCACCGTGCCCTGTCCGCCTTGGTGAATATGGCCTTCGGCCAAAAAGACCGGATGACAACGCGGTCCTGGGGCGTTGCCCCAGGCTACGGTGGGAAGAGGCCTTCGGCCAACCACTGCCGACGCCCGAAAGCTCAACTTCGCGGACTACGATTCGGGGCTTGTTCGCCGCCGCGGATGAATGATCCCGCTGGAACGTCGCTCGGTTCGCTTGGCCGCGCGACTTCGTTGAGCGCGGACCCGCTATCGCATTTTCGGAATCGAAAAAAAGCTTGCCCGGCCCGCGGCCAGTGCGGTAGAATCACAGCCGCCAGCAACGGCGACGGTCGCCCGTCGGCAACTGCACGAACCATATGTTGCAATCGAGCGGCGATTGCGCCCCGCGGTCTGGTTGATCGATCTGTCGCCGCCGATTGAACATGGTCGTTCGCCGTTCCTGAGGAGCAAACGAGCATGTGGCCGTTTTCACGAAAGCCGAAGGACATCGGTAGCTTGCCTGCGATCACAGACCCGTCTCACACCTGGGGTGTTGCTCAGGGGAACTACGAAGGGTCACCGCTGATCGTCCGGTTCAGCCAGAGCGCAAAAGAATGGTGCTCGCATCCCGGCCTGCCGATCAAGCTTGGCTTCGCTGTTCCGCTGAATTCACCGACCGAAGGCGGGCTTCCCGATCCAGCCGAGAACGAACAGTTGGATGAAATCGAGGACACAATACGCGGCGAGGTCGCTGCACGAACAAAAGGACTCCATGCCTTGGTGCTGACGACCGGCACCATGAAGGAATTCGTGTTCTACATCCCGCGTGGGGTCGACATAAAGACGCTCCACGAGGCAATTCAGGCGGCTGTGCCGACACACGAGGTCCAATGCATGGCCGTGAACGAACCGAAATGGGATTCATACAACGAGTTCCGTCGCGGTTGACATCGTGCGGTCGTCGACGGCGAACTTATCGGTTGCACGCGAGTCGGCGTCATCGCGGTTTCCAATGGTAGGCTCACACGCGCCGACCGCGTGAACCGGAACGTTCGGCGAGTGCAATGATGGGCAAACGCTGTGGCCCCAGTAGACGCCGGCGATCCTTTCTTCGGCCGGGCAATGAGAGGTGTCGTCATCGCTTTCTCATTTCACAGTCGCTGGAGCATTTCAAGAGCCGAGGAGCCATTTGAGTCCCGATATTTGCCTGGGGATGAATTCCCGAAAGGAACGAGCATTATGTCCAATGAGGAATTGACACTACGATGTCCGGAGAAAGGTTGTATCGGCTGGGTGAGCTTTGTGAAACCTGGCTCCGGCGAGTCTTTTTGGGGGTGTGGCGAATGTGGAACCCCATGGCGCACGCGAGATGAACTCAACGCCGCCATCGACGCGATTCTCGCAAAACGCAGGTATCGGCGGGCAAGCTATGTGCCAACGCCAGCAGGGTGGTCGGCTGCCTCGTTGGATGATGAACATCCCGATTACGAGGAATTGGTGGAAAAAGAGATCCGTTCGAAGACGAGACGCGGAAAGCAGAAGTCGGATCTGGAAAAGCGTTTGGATGGCTTGGGGGCGTACTTGAAAGTGAATCGGCACGGCCAGGTGACAGAGATTGATTGGTCGAATTACAGCGGGGGGGATGCAGATCTGGATGTTTTCGAAGGTCTGTCTGAGTTGGAGTGGTTGGTCCTCTCGTCGGAGCGGATTACAGACAGTGGTCTCGTGCACCTGGCGGGCCTCCGCAAGCTGAAAAAGTTGGAAATTGAGCGTGCCCCGATATCCGATGCTGGGCTGGGCCACCTCGCGGAATTGTCGAACCTCGAGTCACTGACCATCTGCCGGACCGACATAACCGATTCCGGCTTGAAACATCTCACGGGACTGAGGCATCTTCAGTACTTGCGGCTCGAGTCTGTGAACGTTGGGGATAAGGGACTGGCTCATCTAGTTTCCCTGACAGAACTCAAGTATCTTTTCTTGGACGACACAAAGGTTTCGGACGCCGGACTCAAGCACTTGGGCCGCCTGACAGCGTTGGAGAGGTTGTTTCTGTCAGGCACCCAGGTAACCGACAAAGGGCTTCGACATTTGGAGAACCTGAAGAGATTGTCGTGCCTTAATCTTGACATGACGCAGGTCACAGACGCCGGTGCAGCGAAACTGCGCTCTGCACTCCGCAAGTGCGATATCAGCAGCCTCACGTGACATGTGCAGACCACTGAGATGTGCAGAACAAGATGTTGGACGTGTGGACTGGAAATGGTTTGTTGACAAGCGGGTGCGAACCCCGCCGGAGTAGCTCCTAGCCAGAGGCTCCGTATCGAGTGTTGCAGCGTTGGTATAAGGGCGGCCAAGTGGGTGGTAACCAGACACTCCTCCGAAGTCCAGCGTTGAAGCGTACACAGAAAGGACGCGAGGATGAATGGACCGGGCGTGGCCGTCCGACTGTGAATGGTATTGAGCTCCGAAATCTTTGGGCGCGAAAAGGGGCGCGGAAAGGGGTCAGGACTCGTTTTCACGCCAGGACCGGTGGCGGGCGGTGGATTCACGCCGACGAGAATCACAGGATCGGCGCGGCGGGGCGTCACGCGGGCCAGGACCGGTGGCGGCTGGTCAGGCGAGGTGCTCCCCGTTCATCACGCCGCCTCGCCATGTTGGTTGCTCGCGGGTGGATAAACCTCCCGGAGGTTGCTTGCTGGAGGTAGCTTGAAAGTCGTCCCATTGATAATGAACGCCCGGCGGGCAGGCTCGTGGTCGTTCACTTCGTCTCAATCAGGATACGGTAGCCCAATTCCGGCGGCTTGGTTTGGGGCGTTGCCATCCGTTGGCGTAGGACGGCGAAGACGACGGCGAATTGCTCGTTATGCTCCCGAAAGCGCCGTTCCAATTCGTCCAGTGGACACGGACCCCTTCACCAACGGAAGAAGCGATACGGATCATCCCATTCCTGCGGCTGGTCGGCGTACGGCCCGTGAGTCCAGCGACCTTGCGAGGGCGGATCGCACGGCTCCATCCGCACATCGGACAGCCACAGCGTCCCTGACTGGCCGTGCCAGATCTGAAACCGCGTTCGGGACGTGGCGGTTGCATTGGCTTGAACCAGAAAGCTGAAGTCCTTCCACGCGTCCACGGGCACGAAACGCTGATATTCGAACAGCGATTGCCAGTTCGCGGTATTCTGGAGGGCCAGGTTGACGCTGCTGCGTCCGAGTCCTTCGGCTCTGGCACGCAGCGAGATGCGATACCACTGTCCCGCTTGGACGGGAACCTCTTGCTGGGCCAGCATGACGCTGCTGCGCTCCCCTGCGGCGCCCTGGGTCCAGGTGATCCGCAGGCACATCGAGTGCGAGTCCGGCGCGGCCGGCTCGAGGACGCACACCGCTTCCTTCATATCGGATGTGAATTGCCAATGTTCGGGCATGCCGCTGTCCTCTGCAACCTGGCGAAAATCGCCGTTGCGAACCACCGAATCGCCGGTTCGGTCACGGGCCGGCGTCGCGAAGCGGGACAGCACAGGCGTGTCGCCGCTGACGCCCATGTTGGCCAACAGTCGCGTTACGACGAACGAGGCTCGGCGGTATGTCCTCCGCACATTCTGCTGGTCCGCGGACCACGTGAAAGACCACGGCTCCGTACCGGCTTCGAGAAGAGCACGCAGCTTCCCGTCCAATGCGTCTTCGCTGTCGACGCTCAGCGATGGCGCGCGGCCTTGAGATCGGCTGACTCGATAGGGCGCCTGTTGGCAGAAGACGATGTTCGCCTGCTCGGCCTGGGCCAGCACGCCGTTGCCAACGGCACGCGCCCCGCCCGTGACGAGCGGCAGTTCGCGCGGCGCGCGATTGTGGACGTCCGCCGGACCGACTCCGGCCAACAGCGAACGAGCGTCCTGCGGGTCGAACCAGGCGGCGATGTGCTCTCGGCTTTCCGTCTTCACCGCCACGGGCAAGCACTGGTTCGCTTCCTCGGCGTCCAGTTCCAACGCCAGCAAGTGTCCGCCGGCCTTCAGCCAGCGCGCCACCTCCGGCGCATGCTGGGCGAGGGTGGCTCCGCCACCCGGCGCGAGAACCAGGACTTGATCCACGTTCAATTCGCCGCCGCCGTAGCTGCCCAGCGGCAGTCCGGCGTACTCGAACCAGGCGCGCCCGACGGGATCGCCCACGTACAGCGCCTGGCGGCGTGGCGTGGGATGCCACGAGGCGACGTAGTCCAGCAGGTTTCGGACCACGCGGTCCGCGGCCGGATCGTCCTCCGTCCGGCCGGTTACGTCCAGCTGACAGAACAGCACCAGGCCTCGACCCTCGCGGTATTCCAGCAGCGGGCTGTATTGCAAGCTGAAGCCGCCGTCGAGGAGCGGCAGGAAATCGCCGCGAGCAGGCTTTTCGATCAGCACCGACGCGACGTTGCCGCGGTTGCCGCAGCGCCACAGCCGCGGGACTTCCAGTCCGCACCACCGCACCGTCGGCGAGCCGTTGTACCGGTCGCTCGGCTCGTACGCCAAGCGAGGCGGCAAGAGCGTCGCTTCGCCGCGCCAGTCGCGCAGGTGCGGGACATCGAGCCCGGCTAGCGCGGGATGATGGGCAACGCTCGGCCACACGTTTCGCAAGCCGTACTCCTGCACGCGGAACCCCAATCGCTGCTCCAACGCCTGGGACGTCTGCTCGAAGACCAGTACCTTGAGCCCGTCGGGGACACGGCCCAGGTCCGGCGCCGGACCGTCGGCGGTCAAGGCCGACTTGCCGACGATCAACAGCTCGTAATCCGTCAAGTCGGCAGCGGCTTCGACGGCCTCATAGCCGACGCCCAAGCTGGCCAGCAACTTGCCCGTCTGGCCCAAGGGATCGAACAACGCGAACCTGGCAGTGATTCGATCTTCGTCGGGGACGAGTACGTGGATCGTGAACTGGTCATCCTGCGTTTCGTCGATTTCCTTGCCCATGCCCGCGACGGAGCGAAAACGAGCCTTCATGGTCAGCTCGTAGGCACCCGGCGGCAGATCGCCTGGAAGAGCCGCGCGGAGCGGGACCCGCGCCTGCTGTCCTGTTTCGACTCGCACCTGTTCCGTGCCGCTGATCGGCTGCGGCAGGGCCAGCGACCACACGCACTCGCAGGTCACCGGAACGCGAGCATTGTTGATGGCGACGATTTGCTTCTCGACGGTTTCGCCCGGCAGGAAGTTGTGGTCCTGGCTGGTGAACCGCGCCGGCTTGCCAGCCAAATAAGCCAGCAGCGGGCGATTATTCCGAACCAGCGCTTCGGCGGCCGGCGTGGCGATCCAGTCGGTGCGCTGGTAGGCCAGATCCATGCGTTCGTAACGCTGTTCGAGGTAGTCCGGGCTGAACCCTGGCCGCTGCAGGTGCCCCCAGTCGGTCGGCAGTTCGACACGGCGGTTGCGGTCCAGGCCGGGACGCAGCTTGAACAACACGTTATGTTCCCACGGCGAAATGGCTGACACGCCCCAGGTGCGAAAGGCCCGCCAGTTGTCCTTGGTGTACTTGGCCAGTACAGGATAGCGTTCGTCGAAGTCGGTCGAGCCCAACTGGTGCGGATAGTCCCAGCGGTGCCACAGTCGGCCGCTGCGAAATCGCTCGGCTTCCCAGCGGATATTGCGGCGCTCCTGCTCGCTGATCCGGTACGCCGCCGAGCCCAGGAATTGGGCGTTCCATTCCGCCAGGCTGAAGTCCCAGGGAACCGTCGCGCTGCCGAACTCGCGGCTGCCTTGGAACCAGCCGCGGTACAGCGCCCAGTCCCAGGTAAACGGGGCTCCGTACTCGCAGGCAAAGAACGGTTTGACGCCCGCCGTCGCCCAGTGCTCGAACCAGTCGGACAACTCCTGGATGGGGACGAAATTCGGGTAGAAATTGCTGGTGTGCATCGAACTCAGGTTGCCCGACGAATGATGATAGACGATCCGGCTGGGATCCAGACGCTGTACAATCGCCTCGGCCCGCACCGCACGGCGGACGTTGTTCAGAGCCCAGGAGCTGCGCTGGTCGTAGCGGCCGTCGATCAAGTCGGGATTCATGTCCTCGCTGTATCCGGTCGCGTTGTGGCTGGTCGCGTACATCACGACCGACGGATGATGCTGGGCCACGCGGACGTAGAACGCCGCGTGTTCGGCGTAGCCATTGGTCCGCTCGGCGTCCGGCGCTTGCCAGTCGTAATCGGAGAAATGAGGCTGCGACAGGGCGACCAGCATCCCTACGTCGTCGGCGGCCCGCAGGATCTCGGCAAAGCTCAGATGGGCTCCCGGCTGGCAGCTGTAGTTGTGGGTGTACACGAAATTGATGCCGAAGCTTTGCAGCCGTTCCAAACTTTCCCGCGCCCCGTCATACGTGGCCAGCGCCGCGCCGACTTGAGCATTGTCCAAAGGCACGGCGCTCAGGAAGATGCGACTGCCGTTCAGGTAGAAGTCCCGGCCGTCGATCCAGAACTCGCGAAATCCGAACGGCGTGGGACTCGCCGTGTCCAAGGTCTTGCCGCTGTCGTTCAACAGCGAGACGGCCAGGCCGTACTGGTTCTCGGGCGTATGTGTGTCCCACAATTTGTCCGGCAGCCACGACGCCGTAAACGCCATCCGGCCTTCGCGCGCGTCCGCCGCTTGAAACGGTTGGCTGGCGAATTCCTTGACGGTCTCGCCTTGTTCGCTGATCCGCGCGTGCAAGGTGTACGAAACGTCCGGGGCAAGGTCTTGCAGCGCGGCCGTGACCGTGATCTGGCCGTTGCGCACCGACGTGTCCACCTTGGTGTCGGCCAGGCGTGCCGCAGCGGGGGTAGCAACCAGGGAGACGTCGCCGCACAAGCCGCGGCGCGCGACGGAGCCCTGTACCTCGCGAGCCGCGTTGCTGTCGTTGAACGACAGCCTGACGCCCTGCAGCGGCATCGCCACCACCAGCATGCTCAGCACATGGGTGGTCCCGGGACGGCAAGCCGCCGTAAGTTCCACTTCGCCCGCCGGAAAACGGATCTCCCCCAACGGCTTCCCGTCCAGATAGACCGCCGCGTAGGAGTTCAGGTATTCCGCATGGATCGCGATCCGGCGGCCGGCCCACCCGGCCGGAATCGTGATCTCGCGTTGGTACCAGGCTGCCGTGACGCCGCCCAGTTTTTGAGTCTGCCAACGGGGATGGGCATGCACCGACTGGAAGTCCTTCTGCATATAGTCGGAGATGCCCGGCCAGGCTCCGGGAACTTTGAAATAGCCCCAGCCGCCGTCCGGCACGCGGTCGCTCTTGGCGTCCGCCGGCTGCCACTGCCACAGGCCGTTGATCCAGACGCGTTCGCGCGTGGCAGTTGTGTCGGCCAGAGCTTGACTCAAGTCCCAAACCGCCTTGACCCCCGCGGGCAAACTCGCGGCCGTGTCCGCCGGGCAACAGGTCCCGAGCATCCCCCACGCCCAGCCGGCGGCAACCACCGCCACGACTTGCCAATGTTTGTCCATGACATGCTCTCCGATCTCACTGTAGAAACAACTCCGCCCCCGGTCCCACGGGCAGGCCCAACAGCAGCCAGATGACCAGCAGCACAATCCACACGGCCATGAAGACCACCGTATAGGGCAGCATCGTAGCGACGACGGTGCCGATACCGGCCCGCGGGATATAACGTTCGAGGAACGCGACGATCAGGGCAAAGTAGGACATCATGGGCGAGATGATGTTCGTCGTTGAATCGCCGATCCGATAGGCGGCTTGAATCAGCTCCGGCGAATAGCCCAGCAGCATGAACATGGGGATGAAAATCGGCGCCATGATGGCCCACTTGGCCGACGCACTGCCCATGACCAGGTTGATGGCCGCGGTCAGCAAGATAAAGGCGGTCAGCAGCGGGATCGGTCCCAGTCCCGAAGCGCGGAGCAATTCCGCGCCCCGGATGGCGAGGATCAAGCCCAGGTTCGTCCAGCGGAAATAGGCCACGAATTGGGCGGCAAAGAAGACCAGTACCAGGTAGGTGCCCAGCGTTTGCATGGCCTTGCCCATGCCGTGAACCACGTCCGCATCGCTCCGCAACGTGCCGGCCACCGCGCCGTAGGCGATCCCGGCCAGGGCGCCCAGCACAAAGATCACGACGACAATGCCCTCCATCAGTGGCGAACGCAGGATGCTACCGGTCTCGGGTTCCCGCAAGAACCCCTGCTCGGGAACCAAGCCGGCCAGGATGACAGCGGCCAGAACCAGCGTTACCAGGCCGGCCGCCAGCAGGCCCTGTTTCTCGCGCCGCTGCAGCGGCCGCAACGACTCGGGCGCTTGGTCCCCGTCGTACTTGCCCAGCCGCGGGACGACGAACCGCTCGGTGACCCACGTGCCGGCGATCGCGATGAAGAACGTCGAAACGAACATGAAATAGTAATTGCAGGCCGGACTGACCGTGTACGCAGGGTCGATGATCCGCGCCGCCTCGGTGGACAGTCCGGCCAGCAGGGGGTCGATCGTGCCCAGCAGCAGATTCGCGCTGTAGCCGCCGGAGACCCCGGCAAAGGCGGCGGCCAAGCCGGCCACGGGATGCCGTCCGGCGGCCAGGAAAATCGTGGCGGCCAGCGGGACCAGCAATACATAGCCCACTTCGCTGGCCGTATTGGACAGTACTCCCGCCATCACGATCACAAACGTCAGCGTGCGCCGCGGCGCGGACAGCACCAACAGCCGCAAGGCGGCGCCGATCAGCCCGCTGCCTTCGGCCACGCCGATGCCCAACATGGCGACCAGCACCGTGCCCAGCGGCGCAAAGCCGGTAAAGTTGTGGATCGTCTGGGTGAGGATGCGGTGCAAACCGGCGGCGGAGATCAGGTTCACCGGACGGATCGTTTCGCCCGTGGCCGGGTGAGGCACCGAGACATCCAACCAGCTGAATCCCCAAGACAGGAACAGCACGACGACGGCCAGCAGCGCAAACAGGGTCGCCGGATGCGGCAGCGCGTTTCCCAACCGCTCGATGATCGCCAACGAGCGGCTCACCCAGCCCGCCCGAGAATCTTGTGCCTGCGTTGTCACGACAAATCGGACTCCTGTGGAAGCGGCGTCTCGGGAAATTGTCCGTTGGGACTTGTGGGAACAGAAGGCAACGGAGAGAACGGAGCCTCTGTTCCCTCCGTTTTCTCCTGTTCAAAGCCATTCCGAATCATGCCACCGGCGATCGTCATCGACTCGGGCCATCTGGCGACTTGGGGACACTGTTCGGCGGGCCGGGTCTGGGCGGGGGCGGTTCCGACGGACGGTCGCCGCCATTGGGTTCGCGGCTGGCCGGTGGCCCGAAACGCGGCGAAGGGCCCGGGCCGCGCAAGCCGCTGCCGGGTTTCCGAAAGCCGGGCCAGTCGCGATAGCCATCGCGGCGAAAGCGATGCGAATAGTACATCCGTACCAGTTCCGCTTGCATCCGCTCCGGCGGCAGACTCTCCAGGAACTCCCGCTGCTGCGGCTCCAACTCCTCCTTGAAAAACGTCCGCAACTGCTCTTTGTCGACCGGCGGTCCGGCCAGCCGGCTGAACATGGCGGCGCGCATCCAGGCTTCGGTTAACTCGGGCAACCGCCCCTCGGCCTTGGCTTTGTCCAAATCTTGCCGCGCCTCGGCCGACAGTTGGGTCTTGAGCTGGTCGATTTCCTCGGCGGTGGGCTGCAGCCAGTCGCGGCGAAAGCCGAAACGATGAATCATGAACGCCAGGGATTGAATTCGCCGTTTGGCATCCGGGATATTGTCCAGGTGCTCTTTGAACGACGGCACGCGTTCCAGCAACTCGGGTTCATGACGCTGGACCATTTGTTCGACCCAGCTGGCAATGGCCCGCAGATCCTCGTCGGACAGTTTCCGGGGAACGTAGCTTCGCATCCGCGAGGCGGTTTGATCCTGGAGCAAGCGACGGATCTCCACCACGCGTTCGGCCGGGGGCAGACTGAGCAGATCCGCCCGTTGTCCCGAAGGCAAGGTCTGCAGCCAGCTGGCATAGCGCGTCAGCACGGCTTGCAGCCGCGCCGCGTCGGGCGATTGCGTCAGTTCGTCATGCAATCGCCGCAGCTCGTCCTGGGCCGCCGGCTCCATCCGATAGAAGCGGTCCTGTTTGCTCTGCAGTTCCTTCTTTTCCGCAGGTGACAGGGTGGCCAGGCTGTTCGCCGCCGCAGCGTTCACCGGGTCGACCGGTCCAACGGCCGCTGCCGGCGCAGCCGCCTCGTCCTCGGCCGAATCGGCGGATGAGGCGATGCACAGCGCGGAAACCGCGAGCAGGAAAAGCCACTTCTCAAATTCCATTGGGGATCTCGTCCTCGGCAAAAACATCCTCACGATCCAACAGGCGAAGAAACTCGACACTGTCCGCATAACGGTACTCGTCCAAACGCTGGATCACCGGCAGATCGCGCAACAGTCGCCGGTTGTCGCGGCTGACCACCATCGACACGGCGACGTAGCCGATGGCAAAAGCGATCATCGCTGCGATGCTCCCGGTCCACCACCGTCGTCGCCGCGTTTGGACCTGCCGCTGCTGGGCTTGTTCGACGTCCTCCGAAGCCGACACGGCGACCATCGCCAACGTGGTCTGCGTAAACGTGTCGTCCACCTCCGCTGTGGGCAACTGGTCCAGCAGGTCCCAGGCCCGCTGCAGATCCCGCAGCTGGCGGCGATAGTCGGCGTCGCTGGACAAACGGTCTTCGACCGCTCGCGTCTGTGCCGCGTCCAGTTCGCCATCCAGGTAAGCCACCAGGTCGGCGGGAAAATCCTCTTGGGTCTCTTCCGCCGGTATTCGCTCTGCGTTCACGGCCGGATGCCCTCCTGCAGGTACGGCTCGAGGATCCCCCGCAGGTTCTCGCGAGCCCGCGACAATAACGACTTTACCGCCTTGACCGACAGCCCCATCGTGGCCGCGATATCGGCGTAACTCATGTGTTCAAACTTGGCCAGCAGGATCGCCATCCGCTGCCGCTCGCTGAGCGAATCCACCGCCGCCCGGACCACCTCCGTCAACTCGGCCTTGTCCAACTGCCGCGCCGGCATCAGGCCGCTGGGAGCGGTCGCCAGATCGTCCAGCGGCTCTCCCCCCGGCTTGCCACCGTACCTCGCGGTCACGTTCACCTCGTGGCGGCGGGCCAGAGACCGCAGCGCGTTGCTGCCGACGTTGTGAGCAATCGTAAACAACCACGTGGAGAACTTGGCGTCCGGCAGATAACTCCGGCGAGCGCGGTAGACTCGCAGGAACACGTCTTGGGCCAACTCTTCCGCCCGATCGCGGTCCTTGACCAGGTTTTGCAGAACCGTAATCAGCCGGCCTTGGTACCGCAGCACCAACTCCTCGAACGCCGCCGCGTTGTCGTCGCGCACCTGCATCATCAACCGCACGTCGGGGTCGGTTGTTTCGTAAGGCAACGGCTTTGAATCGAGCATTTGCGTGAGCGACAAGGCCGTTTTGTCCTGTCTTGGAAGGATGCACCGTCGCACGCGCGCCGGGCCGGTAAGCTGCCGAATACCGGCTATCTTATCCCTTTCGCCTGCAGGATGAAACACCCGTGGCCGGAAGAAGTTTCTGCGCGGTGTCCCCGCAGGACTGAAAAAGTACGGACCTGCCACCCGCGAAGGAACCGCGAAGAAACGACTGTCTCGTTGAACGCCCAGCCGGTGAAAGATCGGGCGAAGTGGCTGGCAATCCCCCGACAGCGATTGATTCGCCACCCGCCAAGGTAGCACCTCTTCCCAAACGACGCCTCATTCCGCAAAATACCGCCATGTTGACTCCATCCGTTCAGCTCGACGGCTTTCTCAATCAGGTCCTTCACGGGGACGCTCTGACACAACTGCCTTTGCTGCCCGCGGCGCTGGTGGATACGATCGTCACCAGCCCTCCCTATTTTCGCCAACGCGACTATCGCGGGGAACAACAACTCGGACTGGAGGAGACCCCCGAGGAGTACATCGACAAGCTGACCGCCATCTTTCGCGAGTGCCGTCGCACGCTGAAGGACAGCGGCTCGTTGTGGCTGGTGCTCGGCGACAAGTACCTGGACTGCGAATTGCTGGGCATGCCCTGGCGCGTGGCGTTGGCCTTGAAGGCGGACGGCTGGATCCTGCGCAGCGACATCATCTGGCACAAACCTAACGCCATGCCGTCGGCGGTCAAAACGCGGCCTACGACCGACCACGAGTACGTATTCTTCTTCACCAAGTCGCCGAATTACTACTACGATGCCGACGCAATTCGCGAACCGCATGTGACGTTCACGGAGAAGAGCCGCATGCGGGGCGGGCGAAACCACTTCTTTCAGCCCGGCGGGACGCCCGAACAGGGCAAGAACAAAGGCAATCCGAACTTGCACCACGGCCGCTGGGATCAGGCGTTTCATCCCAAGGGACGCAACAAACGCACCGTATGGTCTGTCCCCCTGTCCAAGTTCCGCGAAGCCCACTTTGCCGTCTTTCCGGAAGGACTGGTCGAGACCTGCATCCTAGCCGGATCGCCGGATGGCGGCGTGGTGCTGGACCCATTCCTGGGCAGCGGCACCACGGCGGTCGTCGCCAAACGTTTGGGGCGGAAATACGTCGGCATCGACTGTGTGGCCGAATACTGTGAAATGGCCCGCCGCCGCCTCCTGGAAACGCTGTGCTGACCTGCCCCGTTTTTTTCGGCTGCGTTTGACACGGCGATACGGCAAGCTAGGTTTCTGGTGAAGTGGGCTCGATGAGAAGCCCGAGGCAACCTCGCGGCAGCGGCGTTCAGAGGGGGGCGTCCTGCCGCGTCTTTTCCCCACGATACACCTCGGTCTGACGGAGCCTTGTGACTGCACCTTGTTTTTTGCTTCGTGCGTTCCGTCAGACCGGGGATTTTCTTCGCCCAAAGCCAGCAAGCCGAGCGTGATTCGGCACCCGAAAACAATGTAACCCGAAGCGTCAGCGACAAGCCCCTGTGGGTTTCCTCGCCGACGCTTCGGGTTTCGCGTAGATTCTTCGGGTTGCTGAAGATCACTGCGAGGCGGCTGTCTTCTCGCGAGACGTCTCCAGGTCAGAAGCCCCCAAGGCTTTGGAAGCCTGGTCGAAACTCGTCTTGGCCGACGTTCCGATCTGATAGATCGCGGTCAACAGCAGCAGCGTGACCACGAACGTCACCGCAAATGGTCCCGCCGTACGGGGGTTCACCTGGGAGCGAACCCAGCAAAGTCTACCGGCCGCGGCCCGTTTCTTCTTTCGGAACAACATCGATACCTCCGCGAACGAGCACGCACCGCCGCCGCAGCAACGATCTGCGGCCGGGCTGAGCGTGACGAGTTATGGATGTGCTGGTCCTGTCAGTGGGTGCTCTCGACGCCTGGCAACCGCCTTAGATCGGCTCGATAGGCCGATCGGTCCATGCTTGCCGGATGGGGAAGACTCGGAACGATGACGCTGGTGGTCTGCGGCTCCGGATCTTCGGGAACGGGCGGTGCCGGGACCAGCTCGTCAGAATCCGTTTCCGCCTCGGTAGGTTCCGAAACCTTGCCGCTCGGGGATTCGCAAACGACGCCGGCTCGGCCCCCGCCGAACAGACCGCAGCCCTGCGCGCGCAGCCGCGGGAACTTAACACCCAGCGGGACAACGCACGACGGCTGCACGGGCCACCCCTTGACGCCCGGACCGACGGCGCACGCCTTGCAAGGGTGCGAACCGCCTGCCGCCATCGGCCTGGGCAGCCGTCCGTGGATCTGTCCCCACAGTTGGGCACCAAGCGTCGGCTCGCAACACGTCTTTTCGTCACAGTAACCGGCCCAGGCATGCAGGGCGCACGGCGAGATCTGTTCGCAACAGGTGCCCATAAAGCCCATGCCGCGGTAGCTGCTGAATCCGGGAGGGTACGGCGGGAAATCCGGATAAGCATACGCGCCCACGGCTGGCATTTCGCTGTCCGCGGGGTCCGCAAGCGGTTCCGCGAAAGAGAGGCGAACCAGCGGATCGGCCTGCGCCGAGAAGCCGGAAAACACCAGCGCTGCGGCGACAAACAGACGGAACCCTTTCATCGTAGTCTTCCTCGCAAAAAATGGGACGACGCGAATGCGCATACGGAACGGTGGAGCGGCAAAAAAGGGGGGGTGCCGTCCGAGCCGCCTCCGCCTCGCGTGACGGAACCATGACGCACCGCTCGATGTGCAACTGAGTAAAGATGCGTTGCGTTTTCGCACAGGGCAAGTTGCGATGTTGTTTTTCTTCAACCTTTCCTTTGGCAGGCGCGACTCTTTCGCTTCGCCATGACACTCTGCGCGGGCGGTGACGAACGTAGCAACGCACGCGTCTCTCCACTACCCAACCGGCGCAGATTCAGTAGAATAGCGGCTTTTGGTTCCCAAACTTGCATTTGGACGTTTTTACGGCACTCGAAGGAGATATCGCCATGTCAGAATCCACATCGAAAATCAAGAAGGCCGCCATCCTGTTCGCGGGCGGTCCGGCTCCGGCCGCCAACGCGGTCATCTCGGCGGCGGCGGTGTCTTTTTTGCGGCATGGCAGCGAAGTCATCGGGATCAAGCACGGTTACTCGGCGTTCGAGAACTTTGGCCCGGACCAGCCGCTGGTCGAAGGCCAGCATTACCTCACGATCAACCACCCGGTTCTCAAACGGACCCGCAACGCGCAAGGGATCATGATCGGTACGGCACGGACGAATCCGGGCAAGAAGATTTCGCACCCGTCGCACTTGGACGACGCGGAATTGCGCGCTCCGCTGCAGCGGGTTTATGACGCCTTGCGTTCGCTGGGCGTCGATGCCCTGATTTCCATCGGCGGCGACGACACGCTGAAGACGGCCAACAAGTTCAAGCTGTTTCAGGACCGGTTGCCTGCCGGATCGCCTCGGATTCCCGTCGTGCATCTGCCCAAAACGATCGATAATGACTACTCCGGCATCGACTTTACCTTCGGTTACTTCACCGCCGTCGAGACGCTGGCCACGGAGATCCGCAGCCTGATGTATGACGCCGAGGCGAATCGGGCGTACTTTATCGTCGAGTGCATGGGGCGCAGCGCCGGCTGGCTGGCCTACGGCGCGGCCATCGCCGGCGAAGCCAGCCTGGTGCTCAGCGTCGAGGACATCATCGGCAAGTACCGCACCGAAGAGAGCTGGACCGATGAAAAGACGGGGGAGCAGAAGACCCGCACGATCATGAACATCGACGCCGTGCTGGATTTGATTGTGGGCACGATGCTGGCCCGCGAACGGGACGGCAAAGATTACGGTGTGATCGTACTGGCCGAGGGCCTGGCCGAGTATCTCCCGATGTCGATTATCAAAGACGCCAGCCGCGACGAGCACGGGCACATCGCGGTGGCGGAAGTCAAGCTGTACGAACGGTTCGTCCGCCTGGTCGAGAAGTGTTACGCCGCCCGAACCAACGGTGGCAAACGCCGACTGCGCGGACTGCAATTGGGATACGAATCGCGTTGTGCCAAGCCGACGGCCTTTGACGCCATGCTCGGCAGCCAACTGGGCGTGGGAGCTTATCGAGCCCTGGCCGAGAAAAAACTGGACGGAGTCATGGTGTCGCTCCAAGGCCAGCTGGAATTGTGCTACGTGCCCTTCGAGAAACTAGTCGATCCGGAAACCTTGGTGACGGTCGTCCGGCGGATCGAGCCGAACAGCGATTTCCACCGCTTGGCGCGGTTCCTGGAAACGCAGCTGAACGACTGAGTCCTTGGCGCGTTCGTACTGGCTCAGGCGTACCCGCCCTCAGCGAGTGTCCGTCGGCAGCGAGTCCAATTGTTTCCCCTGCGTGTCCGTGATTTCCAGCTGGCGAATCTCCGTTGTGCCTGCCGGAAAGTGGACACGCAGATGGATGACGCTACGTTTTTCCGGCACGGTTAGGGTGTGCGTCTGCCCGTCCAGAGCGGACGTCACGTCGGCACGCACTGCGTTTTCGGGAACGAAGTCCTTTTGGCCGGCGGTGCGCCAAGCGACGGCCAGTTTGCCGGCGCGAGCGGTCTTGGTTGCCAGCGTGACCGTCAGCGGGCCTCGCCAGTCGAGCCCGCTGCGCGTGATGAAGGGCCCCGCCTTGGCCCCCGCATCGGGCGTCACGACCAGCACGCCGTCTTTGATTTCGAGCGTGCCGTTGCGGCACAGCCAGCCTTGAAGACTGCCATCGGCGACGATGGAACCGCGCGGGGCCGCCTGGGTGGCCAGCCGCTGATCCACGTGGTCGGCAAAAAACCGGATATCCTGTTCGTTGTGCGGTTCAGCCGGGCCGGGTGGTTGGAGCGAGGCGGACCACGCCTTGAACTTGGCTTCCAGCCGGACCGCGACGTCCGGAGCTTGCTCGACGAGGTTCTTCGTTTCGCCGTCGGGCTCGGTGACGTCGAACAAGTAGCGTTCCTGATCGCCCAGCAGAATGAGTTTCCAGGGAAACTCCAGCACCGCGGCCTGCGACCGCCAGCGCCAATACAGCGTCTCGTGGGGCGGCCCCGACTTGTCGCCGGTGAGGAACGGGATCAAGTTTACGCCGTCGAGTTGGTCGTCGTGCGGCAGACCGGCCAGGGCTACCGCCGTGGCGCCCACATCCAGCGCGCTGACGGGGTGGTCGTAGACCAGGCCCGCAGGCAAGCGGTTCGGCCATGCCGCAACGAACGGCACCCGCACGCCGCCATCGGTGAGCATGCCCTTTTCGCCCACCAGCGGCAGGTTGAGCGAGCCGTCCCACGCACCTTGGCGCAGTGGCGCGCCGTTGTCGCTGATGAAGAACAGCAGCGTATTCCGTTCGGCGCCCATCGCCCGCAGTTTGTCGCGGATCTGCCCCAGGCCCTCGTCCATCGCGGCGATCATGGCCAGTGCCTGGCGTCGTTCCAGCGGCAGGTGGTCCGGCGTTCTGGAGAACCACGGCTCCGCCGATTCCAGTGGCACGTGCGGCGCGAACCAGGCCAGGTAGAAAAACCAAGGTCGCTCCGGGTCCGCTGCGCGGCGATCCAGGAACCCCAGCGCCGCTTCCGTTTGCACCGGGATGCGAAAACGCGCGTCGGCAACCAGCTTCGGGGCCTCCGGCAAGGCGTTCCCCTGCAGATCGTGCGAGGCGTGATACTGGCGCATCGCCCCGCACCAGTATTCGTCGAAGCCATGCGCAGGTGGCAGGTAGCTCGCGTCCGCCCGCTGGCCTCGGCCATCGCCGGCGCGAACGAGATCCAGATGCCATTTGCCACTCATCCCCGTGACGTAACCGGCGCGCTGCAACCGCTCCGGGATCGTGACCACGTCCAGCGGCAACGGTCCCTTGAGGTTGTCCTCGACGCCGAACCGATTCTGGTGCCGCCCCGCAACCAGGCCCGCACGCGACGGAACGCACTGGGGCGCGGTGACGTAGCCGCGATGAAACCGCACGCCGTCTTGGGCCAGTCGGTCCAGATGCGGCGTGCGGATGTCCGGGTCCACGCCCTGCGCGCCAAGGTCCGCCCAGCCATGGTCGTCCGTATAGATGACCAGGATATTCGGCTTGCCGGGTTCGGCCGCGGCGGCTTGCGCATGCGCCGCAGCCGCGGCCAGGACACAGGCGGCAAGTATCGTCAGAAGAAGGAAGATGCGATTCGTCATGCCGTGAAACCCTTTCGTAATAGTATCCGGCGTTCTCGACCGGTATCCTATGTTAACAGAACGAGGATGCCCGGTCGCCGGCCTGGCAAGATGAACGCGGTCGACTCGCGGGCCACTTTGGCGAGGGAAGAAGTTCGGCGAGCGGAGCCGTCCCCAGTACCCAATCCGTCCCATACCAACCGGCTCCACCCGGCGCCAAGCGTAAGTCACGCGATGAACCCCACCTGCGCCTTCGCTCGCTCCAGACCCTTTGTCTTGGACAGACACGACGCCACGTGGGCCAGAGAAGGTGAAAAAGTGACAGGCACCAAATCTGGAGAAGATGCAGATTCTGGGGCATTGCTTAACTGCGCCGCGGAATACCAGCCAGTTGCCCGAATACGTGCCGTCGGTGCAAGTTTTCTGCTCGGCCAGAACTTGATGGACGAAGCCGAGGAAACTGGGTTCGCCATTCCTGACGGGGCGGGGCATTCGCAAAGCGACGCTGGCGTGGTAGATTGGCAGCAACGGGGCAAGCGTACCCGTTGCGGAGACGTCCGTTTCTTGTACATGGATCGCCCCCAACAATACCATCATGAGTGACGCCGCTGCGCCAAGAACCGACATTACCCACACGCCTGCCTGGTTGTTTCTGTTGGTTGTGGCCGCTGGGTGTGGAGGGAACGAATCGCAATTTCCCACTAACCGCGTGTATCTCAGGCAGCAAGAACTGGCGGCCAAGTTCGAGCTGACCGACCGGCAGCGGCAGGATATCGCCGAAACGCTGGATCATCTGTTCGGCACGCCGGACGCGCCGCGAGTTCCCCGCTTGGACGGTGTGGACGTCGCCCAGGTGTTGCAGCTCGATAAGCTGCAGACGGCGGCCGGGCCCGTCAGCAGCGATCAGGACGGCCGCCATTTCGGCTTGTATCGCAAGCATTGCGCTCACTGCCACGGCCTGTCCGGCGACGGCGCGGGGCCGTCGGCGGTGTTCCTCGATCCTTATCCGCGCGACTTCCGCCGAGGGATTTTCAAGTACAAGGCAACGCCGGGCCCGCTGGCACCACCCACCGACGACGATTTGATGCGGGCGATCCGCAGCGGCAACCCGGGCAGTGCCATGCCGGCATTCGACTTGTTGAGCGATGCGGAAATGGAGACGCTGGTGTGCTACGTCAAGTACCTGGCGATCCGGGGCGAAGTCGAGCGGGCGCTGATCTTCGAGTCGATCGATGTCTTGGAGGACGAGTACGACCGACTGGTCGACTGGGCGCTGCGCGAACGGGACGAGGAGAAGTTCGAGACGCAAATGCGGCCCCTGCTGGCCGTGGTTCGCGGCGTGGTGCAACGCTGGCAAAACGCGCCCGGCCAAGTCACTCGCGTGCCGCCGCCGCCCACGGACTGGGACGCACCGGAAGGGATTCGCCGTGGCCGGGACCTGTTCGCGGGCAAAGTCGCCAACTGTGCCAAGTGCCATGGTCTGACGGGCCGCGGCGACGGCGAGAACGTCGACTATGACGACTGGGCCCGCGAGATCGTCGACCCGCAGAACCCCGCTGCCATCAAGCCCTACTTGGCCCTGGGCGCCCTCGCCCCGCGGCTGGCGCGTCCTCGGAACCTCGCCGACGGCATCCTCCGCGGCGGCGCCCGCCCCGAGGACATGTATTACCGCACGGTCAACGGCATCGCCGGCACCCCGATGCCCGCCATCCCGCTGCGTCCCGCCGACGCCAAACCCGACGATCAGCTTCTAAGCTCCGACGACGTCTGGCACGTGGTGGCCTACGTGCTGTGGATTGCGGGCGGGAACGAAGCCAAGGTCGATCTTTGAGACGCTTGTCCAAACACTTTGAGCGGCAAGACGCTAGCCGCCGGCAACGCCTGGCCCGCTTTTCTGCGAAAACCCCGCGGCTAGCGCCTTGCGGCTCGCCATGTCCGAGCTCACCGTACGTGGCCTTGGCAGCCCGCGGCCCGGGCGATATTCCGCAGCATGCCGGCGAACACGAACTGGTGCAGCGGATAGATGCCGTACCAATAGAGCAGTCCCGCCAGGCCGACGGGATCGAAGATCGCCGTCTGCCGGATCGTGCTTTGGTGCTGGTCGCCGGTGACCTCGAATTCCAGCCAAGCGCGCCCCGGCAACTTCATTTCGGCCTGCAGCCGCAGCAGCCGGCCAGGCTCGAATCGCTCGACGCGCCAGAAATCCAAGGCGTCGCCGACGCCCAGTTGAACCGGGTCGCGCCGGCCGCGACGGATCCCCACGCCGCCGACGAGCAGATCCAAGAAGCCCCGCACATGCCAGAGCCAATCGCCATAGTACCAGCCGGTCTGCCCGCCGATGCGTTGAATCGGGGCGAACGCCGTATCCGGCGGTACGGCGACGGTGGTCGTACGCGAATCGACCAGTCGCGAGCCGAAACGCACGCCGCCCCAGCTGGGGCGGCGGCCTGCCGACGACAACGCATCGGACCAGCGAGTCTGGGCCAGTTCGCCGTCCTCGTTGACCAGCGCTCGCGCGATCGCGTCCCGCAATCCGCGCGGCTGGACGGAGAACACCCGGGCGGCTTCGTCGTTGGTGACCAGCGTCGGATTTCGCAGGCTTTCCACCAGCTTGCGGCCGACGCGAGCGTAGACGGGCGTCACCAGCCCTAGCCACAAGCTGGATAGCCGAGGCGTCAGGACGGGCACCGGAATCATCAGCCGCCGCAGCCCGCGTTGCCGCGCGTATTCCCGCATGATGTCGCCGTAGGACACCTGTTCCGGCCCGCCGATCTCGAACACCTGGGACGGCCCGTCCGGCAGGTCCAACGTCTCGAGCAAATACTGCAGCAGATCCTCGACGGCGATCGGCTGCGCCAAGACCCGAACCCATTTCGGACAGATCATAATCGGCAGACGTTCGACCAGGGCGCGGATCAGTTCGAACGACAGACTGCCGGAGCCGATGACGATCGAAGCGCGCAACTCGAACGCCGATACCCCGGACGCTCGCAACAATTCGCCCGTCTCCTGGCGGCTGCGGAGGTGTTTCGAGAGGTTCTGGCTGGCGTCGCCCAGGCCGCCCAGGTACACGATCCGGCGAACGCCGGCACTGCGCGCCGCCTCGCCAAAGTGGACCGCCGCCTCGCGATCTTCCTGTTCGAAATCCCGCGTGGCCCCCAGCGAATGCACAAAGTAGTAGGCGGCGTCGACGCCCTGCATGGCGGCGTCCAGCGAAGCGCGATCCAAGACGTCGCCCGCGACCACCTCGGTCGTCTCCGCGACACGAGACCGCAAGCTCTCCGGCCGCCGACTGAGGCAGCGGACGCGAAAGCCGCGCCGTTCCAGCAGCGGCAGCAGCCGGCCGCCGACGTAACCGGTAGCTCCGGTCAATAGAATTCGCCGTTCGCTCTCGGACATACGCACCTCACATCAAGGCCGGAGCACTTGCTCCAAAGCCGCCCGAATCCTCGGTTCTGCGCCCGGGCCGACCCACCGCCAGTCGTGGTTGAAACGCTCGGCGAATGCCGCGTCGGTCGGGATGTAACCGGTCCAGCACTCGCCGTAACCGAGCGTGGCCACGAAGGAATCCGGACGCAGTTGTTGCGCCAGCAACTGGTAGCCGACAAACGCTTCACCGGGCAGCACGATCAACTGCGCCGCGCCGAAATCGACGCACGGCAAGTCGATGGCTTGCCCGCGAGCCTGGCGGCGCCGGCTGGCCAGTCCCATGGCGGCCAGGATGCGGTCCGTGACGCTGGCGTTGGTGTCGTGCAGCGTGTGCTCCAAAGCCGCGGGCGCAAACTCCGGGTCTTCGTGGAATTCCAGATCGAACGTCGTACTGCGAAAGTCGATCCGCGATAACGGCGTCCGCTGCGTGGCCTCCCAAGCGGCTTTCATGCCCTGATAAAGCCGGTCTGCCAATATCTGTCGGGCGGCCACCGAGCCGTCGTTGTACTTGCCGGCAGTGATGTCGCCGCTGCACCCCGTGCCATAGATCTGCAGCACGCCAAAGTCGTCCCGCTGTCGGCGATCGCGGGCCAAGCCGACAAAGTCCGCGCTGACCTCGCCTCGACCGTAGTAGCTCATCGGATGCGTGGCATAGACGTGCAACGCCAGCAACGGTTCGTCGCCGTCCCAGAAGCTGAGCGTCTTCAGCCAAGGATCGATCAAGCCGTCGTCCGCGTTGCGGTGGAACTCGTTGCCGCCGCTGGCACTGTAGCGGTCGAAATCCACGCGGCCGCCGGGATGCACGACGCGGCGGTTCGAGGCGATTTGCTCTACGCGGGCTTGTCCCAACCCCAGATGCGTCACGCGGCGCGCGTCTTTCAGGCTGTCGCGCAACGCTGTCGCCGTTCGCCTTACGGCGTCGTCGTGAAACCGGACGTCGAACAACTCGCCGCCCAACCCGACCGATGCCAGCAACTCTTCGGCTTCCCCGTCCGCAACCGGCGCGTCGTGCTGATGGAGGCTGCTGACCAACACCCGCTGGCGGTCCGTGCCGGCCGCTTCGCCCAACGCATCCCGCCACTGGTCGTAAGCACGGTTGCGGATCTCGCACCAGTCGATACACGCCACGACGATCGGTCGGTCCGGCCCCAGCAGCACGAATCCCATCGCGTACAGCGGATCGGCAATCCGTTCGGCTTTCCGCGGCAACACGCCCATACAGCGGTGGCCGAGCGGAACGGTCACGTCGGTCCGGAACGTCGCCAGCCGAAACCCGTCCGCTGCCGGAGTCGCGGACTCGGCGGCAGACGCTACCAGGCCAGCAACGACGCTGGTGATGCACAAGCAAGTGATGCGGGCCAGATTTCTCATGTCAATCGGTCTCCTTGTAGCCGCTATTAGATGAGAATGTCCGTACGCCTGTCAACGGCGAGGGGTCAAAGGAAACCAGGTCTGTCGTTGGCGAAGCGACGTCCGGCGTCGCCCCCTTGCTGCTCGGACTGCTCATTCTACCAGCACCTGGCGCAGCGGCCGGCGCAAGGTGCGGCGGCGTTCCGGGGGCGCATAGCCCAGCCGAAACGGATGCTGGGGGAACAAGACCGGTGGCGAAAGCAACCGCGTCAGTTCGTCCAGCAACTCTGGAATCTCGACCGGTTGACTCATCGGTTGCGTCTGAATCCCCAACGCCGTTGCCGCCAAGCTCAGCCGCTCGTAGACTTGCCCGGCTTTTACCTGGATCGTCCGATCGTCCCGAGTCGAGGCCAGCACGGCCAACACGGGCGAGCTGAGCACCAGCGCGGAATCTCGCTGGGACTGCGTGCGGCCGATATCCACATAGCGGACCATCAGCCGCAGCAACTGGGATGTCAGCCACGGCGTCCCAAGCACACCTTGGCCGACCCAGACGGACAACTCGCGGCGAAACGCGGGATCCGCAAACTGCTGCAAATCGCCGCGGATGACCATGCTGTTGAAGGCCCGCCGAGTCGGCCGGTCCGTGGTCAGACGCAAGACGATATCCTGTTCGATACAAAGACCCTGCAAGTCGGCCAGCACGTCAGCTGGCAGCGGCCGCTCCAGGTGCAACCGATGGCTGGTCTGACGCTTTGTCAGCATGTCGAACAACACGGGCGGACGATGGTCCGATGGCACGCCGCCCCGCGCGAATTGGACGACGGCCACCAAGGCTGGGTCGCGGGCGTCGGGCAGGTAGTCGACATGATGGCAGAATCCAAAGTGTTCGGCCGCAACCAGCAGGTTTTCCAGCGCACACCCGGCGTTCAGGTACATTTCACGGCGGTCGGGATCGCAGACGGGCAGCCAGAACCGTTCGTCCAGCAGGATGCGGACGCAGTCGCCCGCGATCGCGAACCGCCACGACTGGCTGTTGTTGCTGGATGCCGCCAGGACCGCGTATCGCAGCAGGAACAGCAACTGCTCGCGGAGGTCGCCCTGGGCCGGAAAATCGCTCGCTTGGATCTGCCAGGCGTTCATATCTGCCGTCCGATCAACCCAAGGACTAGACCGCGCACCAGGGACTGTCGGGGCGGGCACACAGCTGGGGCGTCACCCCCGCCTGCAAGGCAACGATCGCCTGCTCGGCCTGCTGAACCTGATCGCTGCCGTGATGGATCTCCAAGCCGAGTTGCAGCGCAACTCGCCCGCCGGGGGCCAGTTGGATGACGCGGCCTTGCTCGCCTTCGAACGTCCGCGGATTGGGGAAGTTCGTGCCCGGTTCCAAGCCGGTCACATAGCCGTCTGCCGCGGCCGTCGTGTTCTTCCACAGCGTAAAACATGGCAGTTGGGCGGTGTGGACATGCACGCTGGCCCCGCGCGTGCCGGCCGCATTCCGGAGCAGCGCGGGGGCCCAGCCCTTGCCGTCCGCCAGCAGTTCGATGAAATACGCTTGTTCCGCATAGCCGGCCAATTCGTCGGCGTATACGTTCCAGGCCGCGATCCCTTCGGCGGCCCGCGCATCGCGGGGCATGACCTTGCGGATGGGCGCCAGGAACCGCGACCCGGGATCCAGCAGCGGCTGGCCAAGGTTGATGTGGTACAGCATTTGCGCGGTGGCGGGACTGGCGGAAAAGTTCTCGATCTCGTCGTGAATCCGCAGATGATTCTCGCCGACCCGCGTGCTGATGCGGCTGGTCATCCGCAGCTTCCAAAAATGGAACCGCGTCTCCTCGACCACTCCCGTCACGGCAATCTCGCCCCGCTCGTCGTCCACCTCGACTTCGACCCGCTGCGCCGGTCGATTGGCGATTCGGCCGTGCAACGGGTAACGCAATCGCCCGTTGGCGTCGAAATCCGGCGCGCCGTTGCTCTCCAATCCGCAGCGCACCAGCAGTTCGTCGAAGCCGTCCAGCCAACCCAAGCCGCCCGGTTCCATCAGCGGCACAAACTGGGGATGCACGGGACCGCGGACCGGCGACCGCCAGCCGACCTCTTCGCCGTCCATCCAAACCTTCCAAAGCCCCATGCCGCGCGTGGGCAGCACATCAAACGACAAGCGTCCGTTGTGGACGCGGACCACGTCCACTCCGTCACACAAGCCTCCGCGGAGGGTCGATTTGCGAACTTCGACTTGCGGCAGTTGGCAGCCCAGGTCCTGAGCCGACAGCGCGAGGCCTTCCAAATAGATTCCCTTCGAGACATCCGTCAGCGTCCATTTTTTCACGGTCATGGCTGGTCTCCTCACACGTTGTGTTTCTACCCTTGGGCAATACAATAATTCGAGTTGATGCGTTTTGAATCAGTGGCGGTCGCAGCCCCTGTCCCCGAAACCGAGGAAGCGAACATGATTCGATGGTATTCGTCTGCGGTGTTATTGGCAATCGGGCTTGGAACGGCCGCTGCGGCCAGTGGCGAGAACTGGCCCTGCTGGCGGGGGCCGCGCGGTGATGGTAGCAGCGCGGAGAAAGACGTCCCCCTGCGTTGGGACGGCGCCAGCGGCGAGAACGTTGTTTGGAAGACGCCTTTGCCGGGACGAGGCCATTCGTCGCCCATCGTGTGGGGCGATCAGCTGTTTCTGGTGTCCTGCCTGGAAGACAACCAGGCTCGCGTCTTGTTCCGCATCGACCGCACCTCCGGCCGCATCCTGTGGCAGCAGACGGTGATCGAGGCGCCGCTGGAGAAGCGGCACAACCTGAACAGCCACGCATCCGGCACGCCGGCCACCGATGGCGAACTGGTGTACGTCACCTTCCTCGAAGCGGACTTTGGCAGCAACCGCGAAGTGACGCCGGGCAATATGGTCGTCGCCGCTTACGATTTCGCGGGGAATCAACGCTGGCTCGTGCGGCCGGGCCGGTTTTCCAGCGTCCACGGCTACTGCAGTTCCCCGATCATTTTCGAGGACCTGGTCATCGTCAACGGCGATCACGACGGCGACGCGTACCTCGTCGCCTTGGAGCGAGCCAGCGGCAAGATCCGCTGGAAGACGCCCCGTGAAAACAAGACCCGCAGCTACTGTACCCCCATCATTCGCGACATCGGCGGCCGCACGCAGATGATCCTCTCCGGCAGCTTGTGCGTGGTCAGCATGGACCCACGCGACGGCTCGCGGCATTGGATCATCGACGGTCCCACCGAGCAATTCGTGGCGTCGCTGGTGTACAACGGCAAGCTGTTGTTTCTGACCGCCGGCTTTCCCGAGTATCACATCCTGGCCATCGATCCCGGAGGGCAGGGGAACGTGACACAATCCCACATCGCGTGGCGAACCACCAAAGGATGTTCCTATGTCCCGTCGCCGATCGTCAGCGGCGAGTACTTCCTGGTAGCCGCCGACAACGGCATTGCCAGCTGTTTTGTCGCCGACACGGGTGAACGCGTCTGGATGGAGCGGTTGGGCAAGCACTACAGCGCGTCGCTGATCGAAGCCGGCGGTTTGGTGTACTTTCTGGCCGACGATGGCGAAATGAAGATCGTCCGGCCCGGCCGCGAGTTGGAAATCGTGGCCGTCAACCAGCTGGGGGAATACTGCTTCGCCTCGCCCGCCGTGAGCCAAGGCCAGATATTCCTCCGCGGCGAAAAACACTTGTACTGCATCGGACCATCGCGCTGAGCCGGATGCCGAATTCTTTGGCGAACGGACACGGAAGATCAGCCACGCGATACGGCGGCGAGTCTTGCCTGGAGAATTGCTCGCTTGGCGTTAGGCGTCCTGCCACTCCGGCAGACCGCCCGGGGCGACGACCGGAAACGCATCTTCCGTCTGGGGTGTTGTGTGTCGCGGCGGGCCGACGCGTTGCAGAAGGGCTGCGGCGGCGCCGGCCAGGTACGAAATGCCCGACGCGGCCAACGATCGCGACAGCGGCTCCGCGATGATCGAGAGGTGTTCGTCCAGGATGCGCTGCACCGCATCGGCGGTTACCGCCGCGTGCTCTTCTTCGCCGCGCGTTTGGGCAAAGGCTTCCTTCAGACGAAGGTAGCCGACAAAATCGGCTTGGACCGCCACGTGATCCGGCGGTTCTTCGCTCGTCGCCTGGTAAGCGAAAGCCTCGTACATGCCGCGCAAATCGGCCAGGAACTGGCCGGACAAAGTGGAGTGTAGGTAGCTGACTTGGCGCACCGCGGCGGGTCCCCCGGGGCCGAACGTCGTGTGATACAAGCCCTCGCTGGCTTCGGCCAGGGCTGCCTCCGCAGCGGCCTGCAATTGCTCGTCCGCGACTTCTGACGCCAACGCGGCCACCTCCGAGTGCCAACAATCGCCTTGGGGACAGGAGAAGAGGACTGCGATCAGCCGCCATTGGGTCGCCTCGCGGAGGAGTTCTGCGACGCGCGGTTTCACATCTGCCGTCGTACCGATCATGGGTTGCCTCGCATGGTCAGGTTGATCCAACCGGTGCGCATCTTGCGAGCACCGACTTCTTGGTGAGTGCCATTCCAGACCGCCAGGGCGATCTGCGAACCGACCTCCGGCGACAGGCCTGCGGGTAGTCGGCGGGTAATGACCACCGCCCAGCCGTTCGGGGTTCGGTGGCCACAACCGCGGGAATCGGAGGCGGGGGCGGGGTGGACCGTGCCGGGGCCTTCGGCGATCAAGTCCTGGACCGGCTGGTCCCGCGGGCCGGCCATCCGGTTGCCCAAGGCCAGGGCGGGCGCATAGCGGACGGCCATCTCGCGCTGGCCCGCGGGGTCTTTTTCCAGAGCGGGAGCTTGAAACGGGTAGTGGTCTACGGCGGCGTTCGGATAGAGGTCGCGGATCGAATCGCCGCGGCCATCGACCGTCGCTTGCCAAGCGGCCGTCCAGAAGGTCATCTCAACGGGGCGGCCCTTTTCGCCCATCTGCGGCGCGGGCACGGTGGGCTCGATCTTGGCGGGAAGCTGGACGGCACAGGCATCCGAGAAACGGGCTGGATCGGACGTGTCGTCGTCCGACGGGTCGGACCATTCCAGGCGAAAGGCGACGTCTTTGCCATCCGTGACCGCGCGGACCCGTACGGCGGTGGTTGTGGGGTGCAGCTTCCGCGGCTCGACCAGGTCTTGCGGGAGCAAATCGGCGATGAACTCGTCGGCCATGTTCCAAACTCCGTCCTCGGGGTCGGCTGGCAGCGCGGCCACGGGGACAAGCTCCACGCCTGTCCCCGGCGGAGGCGGAGCCGGCCGCCGACAAGCGGGGAGGGGGAATGCTGCCACGGCGATCACGAGAATCGTGAGTCGTACGGAGCGGGACATCGGTAATCTCCTTGGTCACGAGGTCGCAGTCGGCTGGGTCGCAGAGAGGCTACCACGTGGGCGAGTCTCTCCGAGACTCGCATTTCCGGTCTCGGAGAGACCGGACCACGTGGATTTACGGACAGTTCACACGTGCGATCTGATGTTTCTCGTCGTACGCCGGCCGCACGTGAACCGGCTCCCGCAAGGGCACGCGGACGATCTCTTGCTCCCGGTCATCCAAGCCGATGAACCAATCGTCTTCCCGTTTCCAAATGGCGACCGTACGTTCCGTCGAGCCGAACAGGCCCAGCAGGCCAGCGAGATCCGGATCGTTGGCGGCGGCGCGATACGTTCGTATGGCGGCTTCGGAACCGGGACCGAACATCTGGTGCAGGAACGTCGCCGGAGCGTGGATGGGCGGGATGTAGTACACGTTGGGTTCGAGGCCGAACTGGGGAAACAGCGGCAGGGCCACTTTCCGGATGTGGACCAGGTAGTCCAACGGGTTCTCCGGTTTGGCGGCGTTCGGCGTTGACAGGAAGCCGGCCAGGCGAATCTTGCCGATGCAGTTGACAAAGCATTGCGGCTGTAGGCCGTTCTCCCCCTTGGGGTAACAGGCAATGCACTTCTCCGACGTACCCGTCAGCGGGTTGTAGAACACTTTCTTGTACGGACAGCCTTGGACGCACTCGCGATAGCCGCGGCAGCGGCCCTGATCGACCAGCACGATGCCGTCTTCGGGCCGTTTGTAAATCGAGCCGCGCGGGCACGCGGCCAGGCAGGCCGGGTACGTACAGTGGTTGCAGATGCGAGCTAGGTAGAAGAACCAAGTCAGATGCGGCACGTGCAGGTCCGCGCCGTTGTCGATCTGGCCGGCACAATCGTCCTCGCCGACGTTCGGGTACGCGTAATCGCGCTCGTCTGGCCGCCAACCCAGCACGCGCTGGCCGGCCTCGGCCGACTCGAAAATCGTGCGTCCCGAGTACTCGCCGCCTTGCCACTGCTGGGCGCCGAGCATCTGCAACAGCTTCAGATCCCAACTCAGCGGATAGAACCCGTAGGGCTTCGACTCGACGTTGTTCCACAGCATGTACTCCTGGCCTTTGCCGGAGGTCCAGGTGGTCTTGCACGCCAGCGTACAGGTCTGACAGGCGATGCACTTGTTGATGTCGAAGACAGCGGCAAACTGTTTTTGCGGGCGATTTTCCGGATACCAGTAGGACATATCCCGCCCGATCTGCCAATTGTGAACGCGTGCCATCAGTTATGTCTCCTTCGGATCGCCGCCCGCGAGGAATTCGCCGGCAAGGTAGTTGATCATCTCTGCGGACTCGTATCCCGGCCGGATTCCCAAGGCCGCGGGCCGCCACAATCCTTCGCCGTCCAGTCCGCCCGGTTCGGCTTTGGTGATCTTGACGATGGCCTCGCGCGGGGCGCCCGTGGGGCAATGCACGTCCGGCAAGAAGCCCTTGCCGATGGCCTGCCCGAACGTCGTCTTGCGCACCAGCGAGTCGGTCATCCAGGTCGGCTTGAGCCAGCCGCGGGTGGCGGACTGGTGCGAGCCGGAGCGGAACATGGCTTGATAGCCGGTGCGCTCGTTCTTGGCCAGGCCATCGGCCCGCTGCGCCTGGCCGGCCCGCGAGCCCGGCGTGGTGCCGTACATGTTGAACCACATCCGCGTTACGCCGCGAGGCGTGCCGGGATAGTAGCGGGCGCGGCACAGCAGGCGGGCGAAATCGTAATCCCGCTTGTTCTCCTGCCAACCGCGGAACGGCCGGTCCTCCGGATCGCCGTCGATCCACACGTAGTCGCCGTCCTCGATACCCAACTCCCGGGCGTCGTCCGGGTTGATGTCCACGTAGCCTTCGCTCACGAACGGACTGCGTTTGTCCTGCCGATGCAGATCGCCGAACGGCCCGAACAGCACCGCGATCATGTCCGTGTCGATCGGCATCGTATGCGCGCCGTGCCGGTACTTGGGCGTGTGGAACACGAAACGATACCCGTCCTTGGCGAGCGGGTGCGGCGAAACTTGCGTCTCGGCCCACGTCTTGACCACGTTGCGGCCGCAACGGACGTCGCACCTCATGTCGTCCAGGGTCACGCCATACGCTTCGGGGCCCGCGCAACGGATCGCTTCGTGGGCCGGGGCCACGATCACGTTCGGTTCGTAGAACGTCGAGTCCACCGGCTCGCGGTGCACCGGCAAATTCTCGCCCGCTTCGATGAACTCGTCCTCCTCGCGATAGAATTCCAGCCGCCCGCTCTTGGTGTACCAGGGCCGCGAGTCGGTCACCTGTTCGTAGCCCACCGCTTTGGGAATCGTGCGGCTGTTCATCAACACGGGGACGCCCTCGAGGGCTTTCTTTTCCAAATCGCCGATCTGGTAACCCTTGGTGTTGGTCGAGAAATCCAGCACGCGCTGCAAGTACACTTCCGTGCGTTTCTCCCGCACGAACTGGAAGTAATCGTGGAACCGCCGGTCGCCGGTCAACTCCGCCATCTTCGAGGCCACGAGGGCGATCACGTCGATGTCGCCCAGCGTGTTGAAGATCCGCGGCAAGGGCGTGCGGGGGAAGATCGACAAGAACGGATTGGTGACCGAAGCCGTCATGTCGGGCGTCTTCAGTTCGCACCAGGAATCGACGCCGAACACCACGTCGGCCCATTCGCACGATGTGCTCCACCACCATTCGTTCACGCATACCATCTCGATCCGCGGCAGCACGTTGACCACCGTGTTGTAGTGCCACTTGACGTTGCCCAGGATGGAATTGGCGTTGGCGAACCACAGCGATTTGGTGGGCGTGGGGAAGTGCGTCCGGCCGGTCAGCAGCCGGTTGCCGACCCGCAGCACGTGGTCCTCGTGGTTGTAGTAATGGGCCGATTCGGCTTTCCAATACTGCTTGGGCCGGGCGGGTTTGGCCGGGTCCAATTCGATATCGAACGGGTTCTCGTTGATGTACTGCGGACAGCCGTTGAACAGGGCCACGCGGTAGTTTCCGGCATACGAGCCGACATTGCCGCCGATCTTGCCGACGTTGCCGGTCAAGGCGGCCAGCAGAAAGATATCGCGGTCCTTGTTGTCGTTGTTGAAGAACTGGTTCGGTCCCATGCCGACGGCAAACAGCGTGGTTCCCGGCTCTCGCGCCACGTGACGAGCCAGCGACTCGACCGCCGCCGCCGGCGCCCACGTCAGCTGTTCGGTCGTCTGGGGGTCGAAGTGCGCCGCATACTCGCGGATCAAATCGAACACCGGGCGGCAGCGGACCGTGGCGCCGTCGGCCAGCGTGACGTCGACCGAACCTTCCAACAACGGGTCCGTGACTTCGGATCTCTCGCCGACTTGATCGCGAGTCAAGGCCCGGGGTGCACCGGTCTCGCGGTCCCACCACACAAAGTCGCCCCACTCGTCGCGAAGCGCGGCGGGGATCAGCATCTCCCGCTGCTGGGCGGCCGGCGGCTCCTTTTCGTCCGGACCCAGGACCCGGGTTTCGTTGGTCAATTCGGCCGGCTGCGAGCCGAATACTTCGGACGCCCGCAGATGCTTCAAGGTGTCCAGGCGGACCAGCATCGGTAGGTCCGTCCAGCGGCGGACGTAATCGGCATCGTACAGCTGGTCGCGAAAGATCACGTTGGCCAGGCCCAATGCCAGGGCCGGCGTTGTGCCCGGCCGGACCACAATGGCGTGATCCGCCTTGGTGCAGGTGGCCGAGTATTCGCAAGCGATGACCACGATCCGCGTGCCCTTCAAACGGGCTTCGGTCAGCCAATGAGCGTCGGGCATCTTGGTCGTGATAAAGTTCATGCCCCACACGACGACCGTTTTGGCATGCTCGATCGCATTCAAATCAAACTCGACGGTCTGCTGGCCGGTGACCATCGGGTGCCCGGGCGGCAAGTCGGTGTGCCAGCTGTAATTGTCGAACCCCCGGGCTCCCAGCGCCCGATCGGGTCCGACCTTGCGAATCGCGTCGTCCAACAGGGCCATCGAATTGGCCAAGCGGTACATGCCAAAGACGCGGGTGATGCCCAACAGCGGCATCCCGCCGCGAAACTTCAGCACCTGCGTGCCGGCGCCCTGTGTGGCCTCGACCGTCACCGGGTCGTAATGCTGAGCGAGCAATCGCTTCTGGCCCTCTTCGCCGGTGTAGGTTTCGGCGATGTTCTTCAAGGCGGCCGCAACGATCTTGGCGGCATCGTCGTGCGGCAGGCGAACCCATTCGTCTCGGGCCCGCTGGAAGAACTCCTTGGGCGGCGAGCCGTCCTCGGTCCGCGGAAACCCCTGCTCGACCCACCGCTTGAACCCGGCCCGGACCATGCACTGCTGGACGCGGCGATCGCCGTAGAACCGCCGCGTCAAGGCCAGGCCCTTTTGGCAGACCCGCGGATCCCAGCGGTGCGTCGTGCCGTTGCCGTCGATGTCCACCGCTTCGCCATACCGCATCGTCGGACCGATTCGCGTCACCACGCCCTGCCGCACGTAGGCGTTCAGCAGGCAGTTGTGCGTATCGTTGGGAGCACAGCAAAAGGTGAACTTGGAATCGACCTTCCACAGGTCGCGGTAGACGCGTTCCCAGTCGCGTTCGGGATACGAAGCCAGGGGATTGGTCACCGCCTCCAGTCCCCAGGCTCGCGTGGCGGACGCGATCAGGGCCCCGAAGCCGGCCGCGCCGGCCGCCGCCAGGAAGTCGCGCCGCGTGAGGTTGTGCTGATGCATGATTGGTTCTCCTGGGTGTACGTCAGGCTTTCCAGCCTGATCGGTGCGTCGTCATTCCTGCCCCTGCTCCCACGTCCGAAGATAGGCCACGATCGTCTCGATCTCCGCCGGGGACAGCGCCGGATTGGTCGTCGATCCCTGGCGAAAGCTGGGCATCGGCGTGCCCCGCCGGCCGCGTCCGATCGTCTCGATCAGGTAGTCATCCGAGGCGGCCTCCAACAGGGCCGGGTTGTTCAGTTGAATCGCTTGCGAGCCTTCGCCGCGAACCCCGTGACAGCCGCTACAGTACCGCGCGTACAGCGTCTCGCCCGCCGCCGCGTCTGCCTGGACCCAGCGCCGTCGAGGATCCGTCGGCTGCGGCTCGGCGACTCCGCTTTGACGCCTTAGAAAATCGACTACCGCCGCAATTTCCTCGGGCCGCAGACCGCCGTCCTTGCCGCCCCAAGCCGGCATCCGCCGACCGGGCCGACCGTGATGGATGGTGCGGGCGAGAAAATCGTCGCTAGCCGCGGCCAGGAAATCGGGATTGCTAACCGACGGAAACGGCAGCGTGCCCGGATACCGTCGGCCCTCGCCCGCCGCGCCGTGGCAGGCCGCGCAAAACGTCCCGAACAACGTCTCGCCGTCGGTCGCAAATTCGCGTTCGCCGAACCGCTCGACACGGATTCGGTCCTGGGGCCAGAACGCCTCCGGAAAACTGCTCCGCCGTAGCGACAGCAGATAGAACGTCAGCAGATCGATCTGCTCGTCGCTCAACCCCGGGTCGGGCATCAGCGAGCCCGGCACGATCTTGGCCGGATCGCGCAGATGTTCCGCGTGCCAGTTGGCCACAGTGGCTTCGCCCGAAACGTGGGTGAAATCGACCTGGCCCGGGTCTTTGTCGCCGGTCAGGGTCAAATCGGGGCCGTCGTCGCCGCCCACGCCGCGGATCTTGTGACAGCCGCGGCAGCCGAGCGAATGAAACAGCGCTTTGGCGGCGATCAGACGCGGAGCGCCAACGCGCGAAATCAGGTACTCGGCAATCGCTTCCCGGTCCGCTTGGCCGATCGGCCCGAACGACGTCTGCCACGGCCCGTCCGCGGCGGCTTGGTGCGTGGCCAGATGCTTTGCGTACCAATCCGGATCCAGGCCGGCCGCGCCGATTTGCGACAAATCCGGACCTTCCATCCCGCTCGCGCCGTCCGGCCGCAGCGTTCCTCCCCGTCCGTCGATGCGGTGACAGGCGAGGCAATCGTAACGTTCCACCAGACTTTGCCCCCGCCGCAACTGGGCTTGATTCGGCACGCGAATATGCGTGTGGCAGCTGCCGCAGCCCGCAGAGGCGTATTGGACGGGAATCATCGGCTGCGGCCAGAAATGCACGTCGCCGTGCGCGTCCGCCTTGTCCGTCGCGCGGCCTTGTCCGCCGTGGCAGACGGTACAGCCGAACTCGCCCGGATCGTGAACGAGCCGCGAGTGAGCCGCTGCCAGCGGGCTGCCGCTGAGGCCCTGCTCGCCCGGCACCATCCCCACATGGCACGACACGCAACGGTCCGTGACCTTCAGCTTGGGCACCACGATTTGCCGCAGCCGGACGTCGATCGGGCCGCCGTCGGCGCGGGCCGACGCCTGGATCTGCCGCCAATCCTTGAGAAAGTTCTCCTGAACGGCAGCGGCGACCAGCAGGGCCAGCACGCCCAGGCTCGACCACAACAGCAGGTGTTTGTTTTTGTTCATGACAATGCACTAATGACGCGGCCACTCTGCCGGCGACCAGTAGAAGTCCCAATTCGGCCCGCGGAAATACGTGCCGATCACGGTCAACACCAGGAACCCGCACAGAAAACACGTGAACAAGCCCAGCGCTCCCGCGCGGGCGGAATCGTACCGTTTGACCAACCACAGCGAATACAAGGCGTACCAGCTGGCCAAAATCGTACCCGGATTGACGGCGGTGATCACAAGCTGGGGAATGTCGGGATACCATTCCCGCAGCCAGCCGTAGCGGATCACCAGCGCTTCCAGGGCCACGGTCGAAGCCAGGCCGACGATCGCCGCCCGGCGGACCAACGAGGCCCCGCCCGGTCCGCCAAACCATTGGCCGGTCCCCGTCTGTTCGCGATCCAAAAATGGGATCAGCGCCAATCCGATCAGCACGATCGCCGGAATGCCGGTGCCGCCCATGAATGCGGAAAACGACACCAGTTCCTGCAAGCCCAGGAAATACCACGGCGCCTTGGCCGGGTTCTCCGGCACGTCGGGATTGGCGAGTTCTTTCAGGGGGGCATCCGAAACCATCGCCAACGCCACGCAAATCAACACGGTCAGCATCAGCACGCCCAACTCGGCGTAGAACAGGTGCGGCACCGACGGCACGGTCTGCTCCGGTCCGCGTCCAACCGCCGGCGTCCGGCCGCGGACGATGGCCGCCAGGTGATAGGTCTTGGCCGGGGCCTCAGTGAACACCGGATACGTGTCGGGCGGCGGCGGTCCCAGCCGCTGGTCTGCGTCCGTCGGCCGCGTCATCCCGCCGTCTTTGCGGATCCGCCAAAAGTGCACGGCCAGCAGCACGGTCAAGGCCAGCGGCAGGATCATCACGTGCAACAGGTAGAAGCGGATCAGCGCTTCGTCACCGACCACGTCCGAGCCCAGTAGCAGCTGGCGCTGGAGCCCGCCCGGATCGAAGACTTCGGTCAGGCCCAGGGCATCCGTCACCTCGCGGGGCGATTGGGCGATGTTGGCGCCGATCGTGATCGCCCAGTAGGCCAGCTGGTCCCAGGGCAGCAAATAGCCGGTGAACGACAGCCCCAGGGTCAGCACGAACAGCCCCAAGCCGACCAGCCAGTTGAACTCGCGAGGCTTGCGGTACGAGGCGGTGTAGAACGTGCGGGCCATGTGCAGGATGACCGCCACCACCATCACGTTCGCCGCCCAGCGATGGATGTTGCGGATGAAACGGCCGGTGGGCACAACGAAGTGGATGTCCTTGATCGAGTCGTAGGCCACGTCGGGATAAGGTTTATAATAAAACATCAGCAACACGCCGGTCACCAGCGCGATCAGGAACGCCGCCGTGGCGGCGATGCCCAAGCCCATGGTCGTGGTCCAGCGGAGACTCCAGCGGTGCGTCCGCACAAAGTGCAGATGCAGGAACACGTTGCCGAACACGAACAGCGATCGCGTCCGGTCCGTGGTCGGTGCTCCGCCGCGAAAGGCCGCCCGCCAGATCCGCTGCGGCGCGGACAACAGGTCCTCGGCAAACGTTCGCAAGGCCGATTTCTGGACAGGAGATTCGTTCATGCCTTCACCTTGGTCCCCACCGGCACGGTTTCGTCTTCGTCCACGACATAGCTCCCGCCGCTGTGAGTCACCTTGCGCCATGGCAAGGCGGTCGGAGCGGGCCCTTTGGTCACGGCGCCTTCTGGCGTGAACCGCGAACCGTGACAAGGACACTCGAAGCCTTCGCGAGTACTCTTGACGATGCAGCCCAGGTGGGTGCAGATCGTCGAGATCGCGTACACGCCGCCGTCGTCCTTGAACAACGCGACCGTGCGGCCCGGCGGCACGAAAGCCTGGCCCGCCGCCAGCGAATCCGGCAGCGTCACGCGGAACTTCTTGGACGGCGAGGACAGCACGGCCGCTTTGGGCAGCCGCAATATGCCGAGCCCGGCAAAAATCAGCGCCGCCCCCGCCGACCACAACGCGGCCAGGCCCAAAAAGTCCCGCCGCGGCACCGGCTCGGGATCGAGCCGCGATCCGGCCGGCGTGGTCGTCGTCCCAGTCGTCGTCATCCCGGTCGTCGTCATCCCGGTCGTCGTCATCCCGGTCGTCGTCATCCCGGTCGTCGTCATGCTGACCTCCAATTCGTCCAGCAAGTAACTCGCTCCATCGTGATCGCATCCACCGGACAGCGCTGCGCGCACAACGCACAGCGGATGCAGCGGTCTTCGTCCTTGAGAATCGCCGAGTGATTCTCCAAGTCGTCCTCCGCGCCCACCCCCGCCCGAATCGCGGCGTCCAAGTCCGCGGCCGGTTCCAGGTCCGCCAGCGAGACGAGCTTTAAGCACTCCGTCGGGCACACGTCCACACATCCCCCGCACAGCACGCACCGATTGCCGTCGAATACCGGCGTCACGCCGCAATCCAGGCAGCGGGACGCCTCACGCATGGCCTCCGCGCGCCCGTAGCCCCGTTCCACCACCTGCGTTGGTTCCCGCAGCCGCTCGTCCGGCGACGCCGTCGGCACGGGCATGCGGCGAATCGCCTCGTAACCCCGCTCGCGCTGGTAACGTTCCAGCGGCAGATGAGCGGTCACCGCCTGGCGGGAAATGTTCCGCCCTGTCAGGTGCCGGTAGACCGAGCGGGCGACCGCTTTGCCCGACGCCACCGCGTCGATCAGCAACCGCGTGCCGTGCGCCAAATCCCCCGCCACAAACACGCCCGCCGCCGTGGTGGCCAGCGTCGCGGAATCCACCTTCGGCCAACCGGGCCGAAACTGCTCGATGTCCGCGCCGCCATCCGCCAGAAATGCCAGGTCGGGAGCTTGCCCCACAGCCAACAGCACCGTGTCGCAGGAAACCGTCTGCCGCTCGTCGTCCTGAAACACGGGCGCAAAGCGTTTGTTCTCGTCGTAGACCCGCACGCACCTGCGGAACGTCACGCCCCGCACGTTGCCCGAGGCATGGCGATGGATCTCGACCGGCCCCCATCCGTTCAGCCGAACGATCCCTTCCTCGTCGCCCTCGACGATCTCCAGCGTGTCGGCGGGCATCTCCTCCAGCGTCTCCAGCGACGCCAGGTACACCCGTCCGATGCCGGCCAAACGCGCAGCGGTGCGGGCCGTGTCGTAGGCGATCTGCCGCTGCACCGTGCGGGCCACGTCGTAGGCCACGTTGCCGCCGCCGATCACCACCACCTCGCGGCCGATGTCCAACGGCGAGCCGGCAGCCGACAGCGAGGTCTCCGAAACGAGAGCAGGTGCGTCCGCGGTCCCAAATTGGCCCAGCGCCACGGCCCGCAGCAGATCGACGCCGCCGTACACCCGTGGTCCGCGTTCGCCGACAAGGCCCAAGCTGCGCGACGACTTGGCCCCCACGGCGATGATCACCGCTGCGTAGTCGCGGCGAAGTTGCCTCAGCGACACGTCCCGGCCCACCGTCACGCCGCAGCGGATCTCAACGCCCAACGCGCGAATCACGGCCACTTCGCGGGCAATCAAATCGCGGGGCAGGCGATACGCGGGCACGCCCAAAGCCAACATGCCGGCGGGCACCGGCTCGCTTTCGAGAATCACCGGCCGCAGGCCCATTAGTGCCAGATCGTGGGCCGCCGCCAAGCCCGCCGGTCCCGCACCAATAATGGCCACGCGTTGGCCATCGGCCGGCTGGAACGCCCCGCTCACGGCGGCTCGCAGCAAGCCGGCCAGCTCTTCCGCGTCCGCCGAGACCTGGGGCACGTAGGATTGCACCGCTTGCAGGACCTGCTCGCTTGCCCGCGTCTCCGGCCCGGCCAGTTCGCACGCGAACCGCTTCAGCGCCCGAATCGAAATCGGCCGATCTTGCGTTACGAACCGGCCGTCGGCATCCACCCGCGGCACTAGCCCGCGGCGGCACGCCGCTTCGCAAGGCGCCCCGCAAACTCGGCCGCAGATTGACGCCAACGGATTCGGACCTCGCGCAATCAGATACGCTTCCTCGAACCGGCCCGCCGCGATCGCCCGCACATAGCCGCGGGCGTCGGTGTGGACCGGGCACGCCACCTGACACGAGATCAGGTTCCGGTGGTACCCGTCGCCGGGCACGTCCACTCGCAGCCGTACGCGTTCCGCCATTCCGCGTGCCTCCGCTTTCGACCTCGCTCCAAGCCTTCCCGTCCATTGCGGCCCAAAACCGCGTCAAGGCCCCCCGTTACTCCACACGCTCCCTGCGCTGCGTGCCCCCTCGTCCCGCCGCCACATCCCTCTTCCGCTGCGCCCCGGCCGTCGTCTCGCCCATCGCCTGCAACGGAACCACCTGTGGCGTCGGTTCCAGCCAGCAGGGAATCCGCTTGTTGAGCATTCCGATCGGACGAGGCTTCTCGATAAAGTCCGCCAGCGTCCACCGCAACAGAACTCCTAGAATCGCGTCGTGCAGCTCCGCGCACGCCTGATGAAAGGCGCACGTCCCGGCCAAGTCCGGTGCTTCGTCGCAAAAATCGCCCAGGATCGCGCCCTGACAAGCCTCGATGATCGCCTGCATCGTGATCGTTTCGGGCGGCCGCTGCAGGACCATTCCCCCCGCCACGCCGCGCTGAGCCTGAAGAATGCCCGCCTTGACCAGTTGCCGAGCCACTTTGGCCAAGTAGGTGGGCGACTCGCCCAACTGTTCGGCCAGCACTCGCGGCGACAACGGCTCGCTGGTGTCGAGCTGCCCCAGATACGTGAGCAAACGGATCGCTGATCGCGAAGTCTTTGTGAGCATGACAACCCCGTGCCGATCCCCCAAAACCAAACTAATTGCGACAAGTAGTATCCGAATTATCCCATTACGGTCGTCCAGGTCAAGGGGAGGTGGCAAAGAATTTTCAAAATCACAAGACGCTTGCGACAGAGCGTTTCGTCGCCAGTGGCGGCAAGATGCCAAATGGCCGATGCACGTTCCCCGAGAACTTCACCCTCCATGTGTGCCGCGAAGGCGTTTCCGGCCACTTCCGCTGCTCCAACGGCCTGGTCAACTGGCTGCACTATGAAGTCGATTCGGGACGCTATATCGCCTTCAATACCGTCGCTTTCGACCAGCATAAGTTGATTACCCACGGCGATTACCAGTACACGCTCTTCTGGGATGCCGAGCGGCACCTGCGCCTGGCTCGACGGCACCTGCCCACCGATGAAGTGCAGCAGATTGTCTTCCCGAACCGGATCTCGAGCCCCACCAATTCCCACTTGAACGCCGTCGTCGGCATCAGCCCCGGCGACGGCCGGTTGCATCTCCAGTTCTTCAGTGCCACAACGCGCAAGCCGGGGAATCCCTGCGTCCAGCGTACGCTGGGCATCGCCCGGACGAAGAATCTCGACGGCCCGTGGACCGTCGACCCTCAGCCTATGGTGCCGATCGAGGAGCAGATCGAAAACTCCTCGTTCCACTACGAAGAGAGCAACGAGACTTGGTTCCTCTTTACCAACCACATTGGCATCGATCACGGGGAATACACCGACGCCATTTGGGTCTACTGGAGCAAGGATCTGAACAGGTGTGGGATCCGAAGAACAAGGCCGTGGTACTGGACGGCCGGAATGGCACGTGGTCTGAGACATGCATCGGCTTGCCCTCGGTGGTTCGCGTCGACGACAGACTGGCATTGTTCTACGACGCCCCGGGCGGTGACAGCACCAGCCACATGCGGCGGAACATAGGCCTGGCATGGCTGGAACTGCCGCTATCGCCGCCTTCGAATGCTCACGTGGAACAGGAGAACAGGCAGTGAGACCGGGCCCTGCGGCGGCGTCCGCCCTTCTGGGCCTGGACCTTCACGGTGCGATGGCGCAACTGCGGCGGTTGCTCCGACTCACCTCAACGTCCCCGATTCACCCACGAACGTGCAACAACTGTGGAGGCGCGCCCTGCGCCGCCGCAGCCAACGCGGCCGTCGCTGGAATTGGAAACGCCTGAAATCGCTGTTCACTCGCTGGCTCCCCAAACCAAAATCCTTCACCCGTATCCCAACCAGGACGGCTCGCCGAACGGGTTCAGGGCGGCGGCCGCCGCCCTGAACCCGCCATCCCCCTTGGCCGTTTGGGGAAGCTTTTTGGAGCGGGTTGGGGCAGCTTGACGACGTTACGTTTCGGCGGCAAATCAGAGGTAAATTCCGAAGTCCGCGAGCATCGTCCACGGGCCGATCGGCGTCGGGAAAAAGAAATCAGAAGTTGGACCAGAAGGTGGCTTCGTCCACGAACGTCAACTCCCGGGGCTCCTGGGAGGTCGAGTCACGGTCCCAGTCGCTGTCCGCGTCGTGCATGCGAAGGTCCCCGCTCGGCGGCGCCCGTGGCGCTGCGGGACACCACAAGCCGCAGCGCCGCAGGATCTCCTCGATCACGTCGCCCTGCGGCGGCTCGATGAAGGCGACGATTTTCATCTGGCCTCCAGCCCCGGCTCGGACGTGTGCGCCCACGCCGTCGCGATCGGCCTGTACGATCAAAACAACTCGGCCACCGCGATTTCCAGACCGGGCAGCGCCGCGCCGCCGGACAGGGTTTCTTCATCGTTGAACATCTCCGGCCGGGCGCCGGGCCGGTGAACTGTGACGGTGTGGAAGTACGGGTCCACAATCCATACCAAGGCGACGCCCGCCGCCAGGTATACGAGAACCTTGTCGCGGATCCCCTCCGTACTATCCGACGGCGACAGGACTTCGACCGCCAGCACGGGCGAACCTGCGACCAGCATCGTGTCGTCGGTTTGCCGGGCCATCACCTCGGCCGAAAAATATACCACGTCGATCCCGACCACTGTGTCCGGATCACGCCGCAGGATGCAGCCGGCCTCGCCCGAATGAACTTGGCCCCGCGGCTGCGGAGTTTCTTCGAGCCACCGTTCCAGCGCATACGCGACCCGCGTTACCGCGCGTGCGTGAAAACGATTCCGGTATGTCATCGGTTTCGCCTTCAACTCCCCGCGGATCAGCTCGCGATCCGTCCCGTCGTCCGGCAAGGCGAGCAATTCCTCGACAGTCATCCCAGCGGCGATTGCCACGCTCATATCAGAACTCCCCTTCTGGCTGCTTTGACTTCCAGCCTCCTACGTCAGGCGTTTCCGCTTGCCCCGCTTCGACCCGTCATTGTAACCCCGCACCCCCGGCGGGGAAAGCCGTCCGTCGCGGAACCGCTGCGGCGAATGGCCTGAACACCGGCGAATCAGGGACTGGCGGACCGTCAAGGATCGGCGAAAGGTGATCTGGTTGCCCTCACGTGTTGCCGAAAGACGCGACTTTGCCGACCGACTGGAGCGGGACCTGATTGTATCGCCTCAAAGCCGGGCCGAGATATCCGAGTCCGTCTCGAGGCGACGACCAGACCCAACGAACCGACGAAAATCGGGGCTGAAGACGTCACGCCGTCATCGCCGAAGGCATCGAGACAAGACCAACGGTTCCTGGAACCGGGCCTGGACTTTTCCGGGATCGTCCATTCCCAAGCGTGTGCGATTTGCCGACTTTTCCAGTAGTTGTGCCTTGGGCTATGTATGCCGGTGGGAAGGTCAGATGTCCGGGATTGGCGATTTCGTTGCGAATTCCGTTAAGGTAGAATGGTCGGCATGGATTCCACGCAGAGCTACAGCAATCCGTCCGCTTCGCACGGTTCGACGTCCTCTGGCTTCCTGGAACGGCTGAAAGGGCAAGATCCCCGGGCCTGGCAGCAGTTGGCCGACGTCTACGGGCCGCTCGTTTACTATTGGTGCCGCAAGTACGGCGTGAAATCGAACGATGCGGAGGACATCTTTCAGGAGGTATTCGGTTCTGTAGCAGCGTCTATCGGCCGCTTTCACCGCGAGCAGGACGGCGGCCGGTTCCGCGGTTGGCTATGGACGATCACCCGGCGAAAAATCCAGGACCATTATCGAAATCTGGCCTCTCGGGAGGAGGCGCGCGGCGGCACGGAGGCCCAGCAGTGGATGGCCGCCCTCCCCGAGCAACTGGAAGCACACACCCTGGACCAGGAAGAGCGCAGTCAGCACAGCGGCCTGTTCGTCCGCGCCTTGGAGATCGTCAAGGAGGAATTCGAGGATCGCACGTGGCAGGCTTTCTGGCAGGTCGTCGTTGACAGACGCTCGCCCCAAGACGTCGCCGCAGACCTGGGTATCTCCGCCAACGGCGTGCGCCAGGCCAAGTCGCGCGTGTTGCGGCGGATGCGGGTGATTTTTGGCGAATTGGGCGAACAGACGGACTTGAGCTGACCTGAATCTCACTTCTTTGCTCGCATCTAACTCGTTGTTTTTCAAACAGTTATGACTCGCCGGATGGCTCAGAGGAACGGTCTCTGAGAAAGTCGTGTCGCGCGTTTCCGTTGTACGGTATAGTGGCAGTTTCTCCGCGTTGCGGAAGGCCGCATGATGAACACTCTATCTTTGGGATTACTCGATGCCCACGTCACCTTGTCCCGACCGCGACCAACTGCTGGACTACCTGCTGGGTAAACTGCCGGATGACGCCAGCGAGCAGATTGCGGCCCATTTGGACGAATGTCCGCCGTGTGAGGCGGCTGCGGAAACACTGGACCGGGTGTCCGACACATTGGTGTCCCAACTGGAACGGCCTGTTGTGCCCAGCCGCTTTGCCCACGAACCGCA